>Ga0123340_1006457_pt1 | contig 11198 bp, 6 predicted proteins | sample SirMexnodulemix_FD_89961 | JGI IMG/M metagenome (GOLD analysis project Ga0123340, IMG submission 89961) | Root nodule microbial communities of legume samples collected from Mexico - Siratro Mexico nodule mix | ecosystem: Host-associated > Plants > Roots > Nodule | place: Mexico: Nepantla... | reverse complement strand
TATTAAAGCACTTTATTATATAATATGAAAATGTATTTAATAATTAATCGTAATCCTATTAATCATTTTATAATTTTCAGTTAGTTTTATCATATTAATCTATTTTTGAACTTTAAACTTAATTTTTTTAACTAGTTTTTTAACTTTAAAGTTATTTTCTCTGATCATTCTGAGAGTAAGGAGGTGGTAATAATAAGTAATCAGGATCTACCTTCTAAAACTCACTTAAGTGGTTTCTCCACCTAGCAAGCATGTGCCACAAGCATATCCTACTAGTCAAATTTAATCTTAGTTGATTTAATTAATTTAAGCATAAAAGAATTTTAAATCAGAATACTAGTTTTAGTTTTTAAAATTTTTAAATAAATGTTCATTTTATCTAATTAAAATTCATATCAAGTAAATACTTGTCAATATATGATTTTTATTATAGTGTACATTTATAGTAAATTATCATTTTAGCATATGAGTTATATTTTAGAATCATGGTATCAAATGATACAAGATACGTTTTAAATATTGATAAATTTAAAAACGACCACTTAATTTTATAAATGATAAAATTGATTTTTTTAATCAGTGTAAATGATAAAATTGATAGATTAAAACATAAGATGGTAATATACACATATACAAAGTCTTGTTGAATAAAAGATTCTTAAAAAACCAGTGTTAGAGAATAATTTATAAAATCATTTTTCATAACATAATTATGTACCAATCAAAGTTGATAATTTAAAATTAACTTGTGGTTAGACTTATAGAAGTTTTTTTATTAAAAAAATAAAGAAGTAATTTTTACCATATTTCTGTCAGTTCCAATTTTCTCAATTCAGCAACAACTCTAATAATCCTAACTATTGTATTGTTTTTTCTAAACTATCATTATTATTACCAATTATATATTAATTTACTACCATTCCAATCCCCCTATTTTTATTACTGTTAAGATTGTGGCCATTAACCCCTAATCCTTAAAAAAATTTATTATTATTATTATTAGTGGAATTAGTAACTATTATTGTGATAGTAACTATCAAAACAATCTTGTAATACTCCTACTATTTCCACTAACAAGTTTTTTAATTTAAAAATGGGCTAAAAATATTTAAAAATGAATTAAAAACAATTTAATTTGGATTTCACTCTTAAATAATTGAAAATATATATATATATATATATAAAAGTGGAGAGAAGCGTTCACAGGCTTGGCGAGGGTTTAAGAAGCGACCGGAGAGGAGCGATCAGCGGTGGCCGGAAAATCTGTGTCAGCGGCGCCGCATTGAAGGCGATGGCGGAGAAGGTGAGACTTCGCGTGGTGTTCGAGGATCGTGGCATGCTGTGCAAGTCAAAGAAGAAGGAAGGATTGAAGCGTTGTTGGTTTCTGCTTAAACCCCAACACAGCACCATTTCTGATGTTGCCTCTCATCTGCACAAAACTTTCCGTCTCCACCGAACCTGTCCACGTGGCATCATCCTCTCGGTATGTTTGCACCTGCATGCTCCATCGTATGTTCAACAATCATGAAACAAGTTTCTTAGAATTTTATATCTCGATTTAACGATTCGATATGTTTATTGAGCTGCTGAGTATATATATCTCTTTTACGATTGAAATTTTTTGGGAAACTGTGGTGAGTCCGTTTTTCTTATTGGATTTTAATGCAGATGGATGGTTTTGTTATACCGTCTTTTGAGTCGACTTGCATTCTGAAGGATAAGGACATTGTCTGGTGAGTTTGTACAGTTATTTCTGTGTTTTTGAACCGCATTCTATGATGTTCCTCTCGTTTTAGCTTCTGCTTACGGTGTTATAATGTGAGAATCTATGTGGTAGTGTGAAAAGAAAAGGAAGCACATCGAGTGATGATAAACCTGCAATGCTGCCACCTGCGACTATTGAGTATAAATCTATAGAGCTTCCAAATGCTCTTGCAACTGAGGGTTTTCATGAAGAGTCTGGAGCAGAGGAAACCACGTCCCAAGAGGATAACGATGACAAACTAGAAGATGCTGTTTATGTGGAATCTAAATCGGATGGGAAGCCAACCTCCAAGAAACGAAAAGCTTCAAAGAAGCTCAAGAGCCCTAGGTTAGTTCTGTCCTCAAATTTTGATTTGTTAGTGGTACAAAGCTTAGAGAGTTGTGATAGTTTTTTCCCCAGCATTTTTAAGGGGTATTTTCTTTTCTGAATGTTATGGAATCTAGTTTTGTTTTCTTTTTTTGCTCGTGCCAGAAAGTAATGAAGTTAAAACAGGACAAGAAGATTGATACACAGATTACTATTATAACGTTGACAGGACATATTTCAGAAAGCCGCAGTAAAAAAGTTACACAAACAAAAGTAAATCTGATGGGTTGGGTCAGTGGTTAGACATGCTAAGCTCACAATACCACAAACTAATGCTATGGAATCCATTGAGCCTAAAACTAATCCCGTTAGCATAGGATTCCTAACTAACTACCCATCTGTTTTAGTTTTGTTTATGTAACTTTTGTATTGATGCTTTCTGAAATATGTTATGTCTATGTTATCATAGTAATCTAGATATCAATCTTTCTGCTCCTATTTTAACTTAATTTGGTTTTTAGTGTATGATTAAGTAGGGATCTCCCTTTTCTCTTCAGAACCTCTTTTCTTTTTCCTTGTTTTTGAACTTTGGAAGTAGTTATTTGACCATGTAAACGTTGTCTGGGTTGCTGACTTTATTCCCTTATATTTGACATTCAGTCAGAAGAAGATTAAGTTGTCTACTACTGAAAACCTGTCAGTAATTCCTGAGGTCCATGAGGAGGAAAATGAAGGCTGTGTTAATCACCAATTGAGTATTGTCAAGGACAGGAAGAAATCCTCCAAGTTATCTAGCGAGCTAAATAGGTCAAGCAACCCTGATAAACAGAAGAATGACAAAAGTGATTGTCCAAGTGATGAAACAAGGTCCATTTTCATCACACTTGTGATTTGTATGACATGTCAATGGTGTATCTTTTCCTTCTCTGATTGTTCATTGCACAATGCATATTTGGTATTTTATGGGCAAGGCAACTAGCTGATATAATTTTACTGACAATTTTTTGCGTGGATGTCTGGTGATCATTTATCTTGGTTATTTTTTGTTTATATGTCTATGTTTGTAGATTAAGAGGTGTGCTTGAAGTAGAAAGCAATATTCCTTTTTATTTTATGTATAAATTGTTTGATTCTTCGGTTCCTCTTATTATTTTCATGCAATTTTAAATCCTTGTCCCCTTATGACGAGGATGCTCTTTTCCTGAATATCAGAAATATAACATGTTTTTCCTTATTTTTCTCTGATATGTTGTATAGGTTTGTTCAGCCTCAAGAGGAAAGTGGAACTAAAAAGGTAACACTTAATTCGCTCTACTTTTGAATAGACATGTATCCTGTTTGCATTGAACCGAGGTAGTTAAACTTGAGATTCTAGTTAGACTTGGAAAGGGAACGCAAAATCTTAATTTTTGGGATCATAACATGAAGCACAAGATTCTACAAGATATATAAAATCCATATAGATGCATATATCATAGCATAAATAAGAGAAAATAACCCATATAGCACTAAATATTAATTAAGCTTAAATTTATAATGATGGATTAATAAGCTTAAAAACGTTAATAACTAAACCTATATATTTTAGTTTGACCATATTTCTATTCAATGTGGGATTTCCAACATCAACAAAGATGTTTTCCTCGATTCTTATTGTTGGGGTTATAGAAAAGTTGGTTTTGGGGCTTGGGTTTCATGGCCTTTTAGGTTTTCAGAAGCCCTACACGAGACAAAAAAGAAACCTGACCCAACTTTGAAAGTTGCACACGAAAATGGAAAACTCTCTAATTTCGCTGATTTTATTTACACTTTACTTTTATTGGTTTTATTTTATTCAGTTGCCTAGCAGAAGTGCTCGGCGGAAAAAAGCTAAAAGAAAATGGCTGAGGGAACTAAAGTTAGAGAAGCAAAAGCAGGAAAAGGTAAACTGGTTCTATCATGCGGCTGCTGATATTACCATTTATATGAGATTGAATCTTATGAACAGTGTTCTTAAATAGTTCCTATTGTAGTGGTATAGTGCTATTGTGTTGTGGAATTCCTTGGGTTTGCAATCACGAGTTTGTATGCTGTTATGGCATAATGATGAAGGAAAGGCTCAACATCTTCATTGATGTTTGTTCATCTCTTGCATCCTCTTGTCATCTTTGGCGAATCTCGTCCAGCTAACTGAACTTTTTGCAATTGACAAACACATATATTTCAACTGTTATGTTACTTCTGCTATTTGCCTTCTCATTATTCTCTATATGATATGTAATGAATTGTTCTCTTGCTGCCATTTTCCATGAACTAGACAACACTGCTTATGGATTCACTAGCTCTATTTGATATTATTGAGTTATCGATTTTTTTGGTTAGTAAGATGCCTTAGGCCACATAATTTGCAAGGGTTGAAATCATTCGCCTGTTGTCTTGGGGAGGTCATTTGTCTAAGCTTACTATTCACTAAATGTATTATCATTTTCTCTGAAAGGAAACGTTCTTCTTCTCTTCAAATTGTCAGCTCCATCAGACTACAGTGCTTGAAAAAGACGGACCAATATTACCTATCAAAGATAATAACTGTGTTGTTTCTGATGTACATCAACAATCTAATAAACGTCAACAATCTGATGAAGAGAGTGAAGAAGATGATGACATTGTTCCTGTTGAAATTAGACCAGGGCACATTCGGTTTGAGCCCCTTAAAAAAGGTCTGAATGCAGATCTCATCTACAAAGATTTATGAAGTAGAAATTAATTGCTTTCATGATCTAATATATGTTTAATGGTGTATTTAATGCAGATCAGGATCAGGCAGTACCACAGAATCAGTTTTCAGTGGTTGGTTTGATTTCCCTCAATAAAAGATTCGCAATTTCAGCTGTCTTTTACTCTCAATCATAAATTAGTCAATAAATAAGTGATATTGTTAATTTTGGCAAAAAAAATGTACCATGCATTATATTATTATTTGCAGTTGAACTTCTGGGTTTTAGACTTTAGCGTTTGATGGAGGATAATGAATATTCCTATTGGAAGTGACTTTTGATTGGAAAGTACAAAATTTACTAAACAGCCTTTTCTTAGTTCCTATCTTAGAGGTCTGATGGGTATCAGCGAGAGGTGGGAGGAAGCTAACAAAATTCTTTAGGATTATTTTTCGATTGATACTTTTAGAGGAATCAATGTGACCTGTTATAAATTTTGTAGCATTTACTCAAAAATTTTGGTGCACAATTGTATTTCCATGTTAGTCTTGTATTATTGTCAAAACCTTACATAAGATAGATATTAATCTTTTTGTGTTCGAATATCAGGAGATATGCATTTATTTTTGTCCTGATATTTCCTTTGATTTGTAAATGTTATCTGGATCTTTCAGGAAACATTTCAGTGGAATGGAATCACTAACAAGAAGAAGGGCCAGAAATGGGGTAAAGAGAAAATGTCATTCCATAAATATGATGACTACGAACATTCCGGTCAAGTTTATTCTGCAGTTCAAAATGCTGAAAAGGAACCCACTTTCGATGTAGTAGAATTTGACAAGTTTCAACCGTATACCGGTTTGCCTAAGGTGATTTTCTTTCCTTTCTCCTAACTAATGTGTACTTATGGCTGTTCTTATTCTGCTAAGAATAGTTGACAATTAAGAACTAATGGTACTCTTTTGGTGCTTTTTAATAACTAAATCATACACTACAGGAGGGTGATGTAATTGCTTATCGATTGGTCGAGTTATCAGCATCTTTCACTCCCGAACTTTCCTCCTTTAGGGTACATATCAAGTTTGCTTTTCAATTGCATTACGAAAAATCTTGCGTCAGAAGTTTAATTTGATATGTATTTCACTTGTGCCCTTGCAGGTTGGGAAAATATCTCAGTATGATGCTAAATCAAACAAGATTTGGTTGGAACTGGTTTTAGAATATCCATTTGACTTTAAGAAAGAAACAGAGAAGGATGCATCTTCTTTCGAACAGTCTGATTCATCCCCTTATGGGGAGGATGGTTCTTTAGAGGTAAAGTTACTTCATTTTATTTTATTTTCCCAATATGATAGGGGGAATTCAATATGTCCACCATGGTAAATAATGTACAAGAGGTGTCTGGTTTATTTAAATCGAATGAATTGATAAAACGTAGGTTTGTATAAAACAATTAATTTCCATACATCTTGTGCCAATGCATGTGCAATTTTCTTTTATCATACTCTATATCATGAAGAAGCGATAAAACCCTGACAGAGATTGAATGTCTGAAAAACTTTCCATTCCAATAAAACTATATGCTGATTGTTTATTTGCTTGAAAATGACTGCTTTCCTTCTACAGATAGATTATGCATCGCTTGTTGATGTTCGAATGGTTAAGCATGGCCGTCTTGATTCGAAAACAGTAGTTGTTTCTAGGGACGCATTCGTCAATCCAACAAAAGCAACTAATGGAAGCACTGATGAAAAAGTTAAGGGTGATCAAACTCCCGTGGGAAGTTGCCGGCCAGAAAGGGAAGGTCTTATCCCTGCTAAAGGTAATGTACACTTACGATTCTTGTAGTGTATAGTGTGTTGAAACATTAAAACATTTTAACGCGCTGAACATGTGATTTCTATACAGAAAATGGGGAAATAAACGTGTGGGAAGAAATTAACAAGGAATTAGAAGCAAAAAAGGCCAAGCTGTCGCAGGATAACGGCTGGAACAAAGGAGAGAGCTCAAGCACGCGGTCATGGTCCAATAGAGCCATGAGATGTAGTGCGTTGGGTCCCACAATGGCATTTTTAAGGTCAAACAATGGACTTTAAAGAAACAAGCTTGTACCACAATGTCACCTTTCCGCAGAATTTTGGTATAAATATGAAGAAACTACTGAAACCAACTTTTTGGTATGTAGGAACAAATTACCGAAACCATCATCAGCAATGCTGGCTGCATGTCCTGATTTCAGTGTATATTATAGGCAGAGAATTTGAAGGCCTATTCTTATAATCCATCTTTCGGATGTTATTAGTTGCAGTCCTCCTGAAACCCAAGTAGAAAATTGAATCAACTTCTAGACATGATATGAGATAGGATTGTTCACCATCCTCAGTGCTGGCAATAGTATATAAAATCTCTTATAACACAATTTTCTGATAAAATTCTGTTAGTTGGTAAACCGTATTGTATCTAAGCCCTGAAAACTAACACATGTTACATTAGGTTTTGAAACTTCGTTTTGTTTATTAATGGTAAGCAGCAACTAATGACAGATGGTGTATCATTCTACAACATCGTAACCTATTTCTACGAACTTGGACACACCAATTTTATCCAAAATAGCAATGCCTTCATTCTGGACCGGTGGTCCAAATAAACAGGGAGGAGAAAATCACTTAAACCGTAAATTAAGAAAGACAGACTCCAAATTCACTTAGGAGCTTTAAACAACTGTTATGCACTTCAACTACAATTATAAGGTCCGACATGTACATAATCTATATTATTTAGCACGCACGGAATAGTCTCAGCGTGAATGCAAATTTACATCCAACATTTACACAAATCGGCCTCAACTCACATCCCATTTTCTTCTGCTGTATCTCATGCTCGGCCACGATCCTCTTTATAATTATTTTCAGTCTTGGGTTCAAGACCTGAACTAATGATGTAGTCATCTGAAATTAGCCACGTTCCCTTGTTTTCACCTTGCAAGTATCATCCTTCACCACCCTATCATCTAAGTTAGGAAAAAGAGAAAGACAGTGATCTTACCAGGTTCTTGGGGATGTGAGAGGACTCACTGCCTGAGGATAGCAAAATCAGAGGTGGTGGATGACTTCCCCTGCGCTCTGCAATGGAAAGGGAAGAGCCTTTCAAGGGCAAATTAGAGTTTGCCCCTTCGAATGTGTAATCAGCCGAAAGTGCCTCTAAGGGTGGAGAGACAACTTCTTTGTGAAGTAAAGAGGAACTTTCTGACAAAGATGCATCTTTAACATAGAGGGGTTCAGCTGATTCAAGGCCAGATGGTGATGGCTGTTGAGAAGACACAAAGGACAAGTCTGACCAATTGGTAGAGGAAGGTGAAAAAGTAAATGAGCTGGCGTAATCAGAACTTGAAGGTGAAAGTGTTGGAGACTTGGAATTGAATTTTGGGCTGCAGCTTATGAAACAAGGAAAAGGATTTGATGTGCCAGGAGGAGACAAAGGCAATGATGAAGAAACACCATGAACAGAGAAATCCATGGCTTCATGACTATCTTTTTCCCTACCTAAGCTGCTATTTGGATAGCATTCAAAGGAATCTGGTGAGCCACAGGGAAGTATAGATGATGGTGACAGAGGCTCATCTGCAGCATGTTGTTTTTCAGCTTCCACAATTACACTGGATTGATCATTGCTTGGGGTTGAATCAGCTTCATTGTTCAATCTGGGGGATGTGAGTAATCCACTAGCAAACTTCCGCCTCAGTCTTGCCCAACCATGTTCTCTAGCAGGAAGACAAGTTTCTGATCCTGGATCAGACAAGGAAAAAGGTGGAACAACCCCACCAGCAAGTGCCTTGTGGAAAATCTCAAAATCCAAATCATATGCACAAACTTTTCTCCCCATGCCTTCAGAGGGCAACACTGGTTCTTCCTCCATGACCACCCCTTTGTCAGAATCACCAGATAAGCGTTGCTCATCAGAAAGAGCAATCCAAAAGCCAGGTGGTTCTTCATCTTCATGGATGCTCAGAATTGGACCCTTTGCCTTCTCATAACGAATCACCTGAAAGGCTGCACTCCTTGCATTGCATGACATCACTGAGCTACAATGTTTCCCGCTCCAAACATAGATAGCAGAAGGAATATGAATAATGAAGGCCCCACGAGAGTCAAGTGCTCGTGCACTTGGCTGGTTTACCATCTTGGGGACCAGATGAAGAGGGTCATAGGGGGAATGAGGACTCATCCGGTACATCCTGAGAATAGAATTTGGACTTGCAGGCATAGCATGGACCCGTTTCTGGCACTGCAAAAGTTGACTGGCAAAACCCATGTTTGGGTTGGTCACAGCCCTTGCAATCTTCACAAACTGAAAAGCATCTTCAAAGCTCTGCCCCTCCCTCCACATGATATAAGCAATTACCAAAGTGGTTGATCGAGAAACCCCCTGACAGCAATGGACAAGGACACGCCCACCTTGCTCTCGAACATCCTCAAAGTAATCAAACACATCATAGAGAATACTTGTGATGTCCTCCGTGGGGCTATCCTGCAACCAAAGTGTTCTGTACACAAAATCACCTTTGAAATACTCAGGACAAACAAACCCAACACAGTTGAGCACATGAGTGATTCCGTTCTTCTTGAGGAGTTCATGGTTCTTGGCCACTGTGTCACTCCCCAAGTATATGTGCTCAGCAATTCTGGAACACTCCTTGTCAAAGAAGGCCAATTTGTCCCTCTTGAACAGAAAATCCTGGGTTGGTTGACTTGAATCATTGGCTCTGACGGAGCCTCTTGGAGTCTGAGGAATTGGCCAAACTCCAAGATCATCAGATCCAGCACTAGGCCATTCCTCTACGTTGCGCTTGTTGATTGAAAGAGGCTGAAGGGGTGGCAATAGTGGTCGTGCTTTGCTATTTGTCGGTGGCTTTCGACTGTGAGGAGACCTATCAGTCCACGAAACCGAACGAGAATAGATTTTCCATGCAACACCGCTACCACCGGTGGCTTTCTCCTTCCCCTCTTCCCCTAACATGTTGCCGGAAAAGGGTAGGCTACAAGATGAAAAGGACAGAAACTTGATCCACACCCATCAACGCATTGCTATTCACTCTTGAGTACAGAGGAGAAAATAGAAAAGGGGTTAAAGTTCAAAGGCGTGGTAAATGGGGAGGTATTTGCAGTTTTGAGTCTACCCCTTGTGTTCCATATTCCCACCTAAAACACTTGACCCTGTCTCAGTCTCTGACTCTTTCTTCGGTACATATACATATGCATGTTGATAAAAGTGAAGGGAGAAGGAAAATTCGTAGGATAAGGCCGCAGTCAACACAGCAAAAGGTGGTTACAGAAAGAGAGTGATCTCGCCGTCCTGCCAGAAAGAGAGAAGAGGTTGAGGAGGGTCACGTTCCTATGCAACACCAGAACACAGCCTTGTACGTAAGAAGAGAACAAAACATGACAGAACAAAGAGTGTGCTTGTGTTGTGTTTGGCTCCATAGGTTGTAGTTTAGTTGGTTGGACCATTGAGGCAGACCAAGTAGCTAGCCACCTAAGAATTCCTCACTATCATGAGTCATGGTCTTACAGTTGGACCACGAGAGAATGAGTCAAAGTGCCACGTCAGCATGGACACTTTTTTATTTCTTTCCTTAGCAAGAGCAGTGCCAAAACTGAAGTTCTATTAACAATAATAATCTATTTGCATAGCTTTGTCTATTTTTGTTGGTTTACTGTTGAAACTAACATAATTGTGTTTTTTTCTCAAATTCTACTATTTCATTTATACTCCTCCATCCAAATATATCTTAACTGTTTATGATTAGTCACTTATACAGTTGGATTTTATTAATTTTTTATAGACCAGAAAAATTAACTACCCACATTTTTTTTTAAGATAGAACATTATAGCACCTACTGATAATTATAACATTGATATGACAGAGAATTCAAGTCGTAAAATTAAAATGGCTAATCATTGACTATGGATGAGATGAATTGATTAAGATTGCCTCAGATTAGTTAGACATTTCAAATTCAATTGTTAATGTGAAACTTGAGTTTTTCTCAATAATTATTAACAGTGATTCTGTCTAATGTCAACAGTCTTTAATAAAAACTAAGTGTGAACTATTAAAAGAAAGTGAAACGTGTAAACACTACACATATCTCTTATCTTGATTTTCTTGTACCTCTTTTTGTCTCACAAAAGGGTTTGGCTCTTTTAGTTCCAACTCTCCACACACACACACACACATATATATATATATATATATATATATTCACCCTAATAATAGTACTACTTAGTCTTAATTTCTGTTTTTAGCTTAAAGAAACAAAGTAGATAGCTTATGGTATCTTAATGCACACTGAACAATTCAATTTTTTAATCAGTCTACCCTTGCTGGCAAACCGATGATGTGTGTGTATATATACGTGTATAATATATATATA
>Ga0123340_1006450_pt1 | contig 11205 bp, 9 predicted proteins | sample SirMexnodulemix_FD_89961 | JGI IMG/M metagenome (GOLD analysis project Ga0123340, IMG submission 89961) | Root nodule microbial communities of legume samples collected from Mexico - Siratro Mexico nodule mix | ecosystem: Host-associated > Plants > Roots > Nodule | place: Mexico: Nepantla... | reverse complement strand
TTTACTTGTTGAGGGGACATCATCTGTAAGTGTTTATGTTTAATTTTTCATTAACAATTCTAAGTGCAATGACATATTACTAATGTTGTACATATTTGCAGGCAGGTGTTGAGAAGTGGATGACTATACCAGATATGGGTTACGTCATTGCAAGTAAATATAATGTTATTCTTGTTTGCTTGTCGTAGCAACAAAATGTAACCATTTTTACATTACAAAGTAAACCACCTATTGATGTCAGTCAACATCAGATAATATGCATAGGACATGTTTATGGGAACCATTTTGTACAGGAAATTATTATGTTACAAAATTGCCCAACCTGTACTGTCATATTCACTAAATTTTCAAATTCATTTACAGGTTAACTTGGTTGATGGTTGTCCTTTACCAAATGTAGACATTATTTGGACCAATCACAGTTCTCCAGACGCACAATTATGGCTATCTCATTATATTAGCAGAATGCAACTATTTATATTTATGTTAGGATCAAGTACATCATATGTAAATCTTGGTGATGATTGATTAATATATGAAAATTTTCATTTGGTGGAAAATATAATAATTTAGTGAAATTGTACCAACATACTGCATACATAAACCAAGTACCAACATACTTAATACATAAACCAAGTACGAATATAGTGAATACATAAACCAAGTACAAATATAGTGAATACATAAACATGGTCACAAATACATATCAGCTACACATAAAACACTAAGAACTAGACGTCCCTCTCCCTCGGCCACCTCTGTGTTGTCTACTGTATACTTGTCCTTGACGTGAATGTGTGCAAGCCAATTCATAGGCAACTACTGTATCCTCATGTGCATCTCCACAACTAATTGCCCTCTGCAATAGGGTGGCTATCCTTCTGAAGATACTCTGAAAAAATTAAACAATAAAAATAATAATGTAATCATTTACAAAAATGAAATAAAATTCAAAAATGTCAATGTATACAAATACCGAGGGTGGCTGCTGCTACTACTGCTGTGCCGATGAGGCTGGCAGATTTTTGTCATGACTATGACTATGACTACAGCTATGGCTACGACTACGATGATCTGCTTCCTCATCACATCTAATGACATATGGTTGCGACACACGAGTATACCAAGCAATATAGTTCTCTGAGCATGCATGTGGACCGACACTAGGTATTAATGCAGTGACAACATTATCAGAAAAATTCGTGCATTAACTGTATTAAAAGCAGCTATATCTTGCAGTGGAGGAGGAGGTGGTATGGTCTACATATACCCATACTGTCTCAGAACTCGATCAGGAAGGTGCATCTGAATGGTATGTCCATATTGGAGAAAACCCTAAAAAAATGAAATTGGCTCAAGAGGCCGGAAAACTCTATGAGAAGTGTATGGACACCAGATGACACTAGAGAGGGTTAATCGATCTAGTTGTTATCAGACATCAACCAACCTAGAGGGATGTCGACTGACCACATATCGACAAGCTCGTGGAAGTTCTTCACTATAGCTCGGGTTTACATCTTTATTTCCCATATGTGGAAAGTGCTCGTATATCCATGCCTGTCAATAATAAATGAAGTTATAAGTAATAAAACATAACCTTCTAAGTTATTTAGTGGTAATAAAATATGTACCTGTAATAGAGTAATGAAAACACCCAATTGTTTGGTCCCAGCCAGAGAAGCATCTCCTAGCTAATCATACATATGTGCCAAAACAACTGCTCCCCAGGCATAGCTACCACAAATTGCAAGCTACCAAAATAGTGTCAAATAAGAAATGGAGACAGATGTGTCACTTTTGTCAACAAAAATTGTGCATCTAATTAGATGCAACAAATATGCCCTTGCAACAAACTCCCAGTCTTCATTTTCACAGCATGCCTCGTAGTGATCTCTCAACCAACTTAGGAGTACAACATTGCCACGACCATCCCGTAAAGCGGCATTAGCAACACCATCAGGAACACCTAATAGTTTCCACATCACAGAAACAACTCCACTGTTGTCTAACCTATCAAAAATGGGAAACTGCCCCATAATAGGTAGGTGGAGTAGGCTTGACACGTCATCCAATGTGATTGTGATCTCACCAAATGGCATATGGAAGGTATTGGTGTCCCGATGCCACCTCTCAACAAATGCGCACATTAGTCCCTTGTCAGCTACCTTATAGCACATGTTGCATAGAGGCAATAATCCGCTATTGACAGTCAAAGCAAACACCTCAGTACGAGGAAGACCAAAGTTGTTCACTTTTCTCCCATGGGAGACTAACTTTAGAATTCCACGATCCTAAACAAAATACAACAAATGATATAAAAAAGTTCACATATTAAACACAAATTCAATACAACAACTTATAACATAATCTTACCTCACCCTCCCACAGCCTCAATGCTACATGATGATTATAACTTACCAAAAAGGACATATCAAATGGTCCCCCAGGAAAACCTACCACCTCAGTAGCCTTACCCCCTACCAATGTGAGGAGCTACACCACCAATATCAGCAGCATCAACAGGAGGAGCACTAGATGAAGCACCTCGATCTCCTCTACGCACTAATGTTGTAGGCCTTTTACGGCCTTCAGTTGTGAAGATGCTCCTTTGGTCCTCGTCATATCTGTCAGTGCACAAAGTTACACCGTACAAAGTTAAAAAAATATTTGGACAATTGATAATCGGATGAGAAGGTCATTCGATTGTCATTTGAAAAAATTGACAACCGGATGGCCTCCTAATCCGGTTTACAATTTCACATAATTGTAAATCGGATGAGCAGGCTATCCGGTTGTCAATTTTTTTCAAATGAGAACCGGATGACACCTTCCATCCGGTTTACAATATTATGAAATTATGAACCAGATGGGGGTGCCATCCGATTTTTATATTCAATAAAAAAAACACACCAGATGAGCCCATCTGGTTCTCAGTACACAGATAAGAGAAAACACCCCTTCGCCGTTGACAGCCCCCCAAATCCCAAATCAACTACTCTAATCATCAAAATCACTTACTAATTGCTAATAAATATCACAAATTGCTTACCTTATGCTTCTTTGAAGGATTAATTGAAAATTTTGCAGAATGAAGGAATGAGACGCGCGAGACGGAGAACTGAACCGGATGAAACAGATCTCAATCGGATGAGATGCGACTGAACCAAATAGAGGAAGAATTCGTCCGCGGCACACCAGAGAGCTTGGACGAATGACGGTGGTCACGGTTACTAGCGACGCACTTTGAGAGAGTTAGGTTTAGGGTTTGAGAACTGAATGGAATAGTGGCACGCATATAGGGGGTGAAGGGGGTGGAGGCTAGTTCTGACTTTGCACATTTAAGTGAAGGGTATAATGGACATTTCAGCTTTGGTATGGGGTGCAAGAAGAGGGTATGGGGGTGGAGGAAGAATTTGTCTAGAAGCACACACAAAAATAAGCACTATACAACATGAAAATCTTAAGAACACAAATGGTGTGAGAGAAAAGCTTTTGAAAAGCTCAATTAATGTTGCTTTCGATTGTAAAGGCAGTATATGAAAATGTTAAGCCATGTGATTCATTTATAGAGTTTCAAAATCACATTAAAAGTTAATACTAACAATTTTAATCGATTATAAAATGTTCAATCAGTTATTTTTTTTAAAAAATATTGCAAATATTTTTGTTTTAATCTATTAAGACAAGTTTTGATCAATTAAATTACCGAGATCAAAATTTTCAACTTTCTATGTTAATAGATTAAACAAGAAATGATCAATTATCTTGTTATGAACTTCAACACAAATAGTTTAATCAAGTAAGAACAACATAATCAATTATTATGTTCTTAAGTCTTTTAAAATAGTTTTTTTCTTTTCAAAATACATTTGAACTCATTTTACAGTGGTTGTGTGAGTTGATATTTTCATTACCTTTATCTACAACATCAAAAGCATCATCATATGATATTTGAGGCGTTCTTCAATACTAACAATAACAAGAAGGAATTTCATGTTATGTATTTGTATCTATGGGTTAGAAGATTTCGATAAAAATAAAGTTAACATCCAATATTAGATCATGCATCAATTGTTAGTCATCATAAAAAAGAAGGAGAATATTTTTAAATTTGAAGAAATATCTAAGTCTTAAGAGAAATTATTTTAATAAAGATGATTTAAGGCATAGACTTATGAGTTATTTTAAGTGTTTTAGCTTTTATTGTATTATTTTAAGTGTTTTAGCTTTCATTTTTATTTATTATTTTAAATGTTTTAGCTTTCATTTTTATTGTATTATTTTAAGTGTTGTAGCTTTCATTGTATGTGGTTATGAGATTTACAAGCACATAACCTATATCAAAATTAAAAAAAAAAAGTAATTTTTAAAAATCTAAAAATAAAAAGAAATTTTTTTTATAACCTTATTAATCGAGTGGTTATTGTTTAACTTCATTCGTTAAACAATAAATAAACTCCTTATTTATTTCGAAGGAGTAAACTTCCCACCAATACATGGTCAATAAATAAGAAGTCAAGAAATAACAAAAACAAAAATAAAGTTCATCATATATTTATAATTAGAGACTTAACTTTCTAAATTTAGATATTTTTAATCGAATTTTTATTAATTTTTTTATTATATTAAACATTCAAAACTTTTATATTTTTTATTGAATATTTGTCATTTAACTGGATGACATAATTATTGATCACTTATATCTGTATATTAAGAAATGAGATTTTTATTATTACGATATTTCCTAGCATATCTTCTGCAAAAATTAAGTAAAATGATGAAGATAATATGTTATCAGTTAAGAAAAAAATTAAGCAAGAATAACTCAATTAAAAATATAAATTTTTAAATAATCAATAAAACAAAATAATTTAATACGGACTAAATTTAAAATGTAAAAATATTAAAATTTACGAAAAAATTAAAATTTAATTAAATCTGTTTAAAATATAAAAATTCAGTGGCTAAAAATGACATCACTCGCTATATATAAATCCGTTGATCTTTGTTCAGCTTCTTTGAAGAACAACAACAAAGAAAGCCTGAGATCAGGACTCTCTCTCTCCCCTGACTTATGCCAATCATTATCCCTAACAACCACAGACACTACTCAGCACTGCCCACAATACCTTCCAAGTAAATCACCCCTTTAAAAAAGGGCAAACCGGTCCATAAATACCCTATAAATTAAAAGCCCTCTATTTTCATTCCCACTCAAATTCACATGATATCAAAACATCACAACAACAAAACCACCTTATAGTTTATATTACAAATCAAGCCATTATTCTCTCTGAAGATGATCACCGGAGAAGATTTGTACAAGGTGATGTGCGCCATGGTGCCGCTGTACTTCGCAATGCTGGTGGCATACGGTTCCGTGAAATGGTGCAAGATGTTCAGCCCGGACCAGTGTTCCGGCATAAACCGCTTCGTGGCGGTTTTCGCCGTTCCGGTCCTCTCTTTCCACTTCATTTCGATGAACAACCCTTACCAAATGAACACCAGGTTCATCATCGCCGACACACTCTCCAAGCTCCTGGTCCTTCTCCTCCTCTCGCTTTGGGCCCTTTTCTTCTCAAAAGGGTCCCTGGAGTGGCTCATCACTCTCTTCTCCCTCGCCACCCTCCCCAACACCCTCGTCATGGGCATTCCCCTCCTCCAAGCCATGTACGGCGACTTCACCCAGTCCCTCATGGTGCAACTCCTCGTCCTCCAATGCATCATTTGGTAACCAACCTCTTCTTTCTTCTTCCTTCTTTCTTCACTCTCAACTCAAATCTCACCATTATAACTCATATTCGCTTTCACTTTCTTTTTCTTCTCACTGACCACTCATCAACCTTTCAAATACATAATTAGTTAAACACATAAATATTTTATTTTTCCTTTATGGTATATTACACAATCCATATTTTCTCATTTCTTTCTTTACTTCCAATTACATTATTTATTGTATTAATTTTTCCCTGACTAATTTTTAGCTGCACAATCCATTTTAAGATTTTTTTTTTTTTATCGTAACATAAAAGTAACGTTTTTGTACAAATAAATAGTTAGACTATTTCCTAAAACTTATATTAGTTTTTGAATGGTAAATACTATTAATATATTAGTTTTGGATGATCAATAATTAGTGGAGTAACGAAGTGAAGTAATTTTAATTGTTAATTAAATATCAATAGTGGACAATACAACATTGATTTCTATTAATGATAACAAATTTTAATCATTTTTTAAACAACTTATAATGCAAATGCATAATCAAGACTAGTCAATGTTTATTTTTTGAGCTTATTTTAAAAAATGTTCGTTTCATTTTGCAGTCATGTAGTATTATGAATGGCATTTTTTTTCATCGTAATTAACTAATTTTGCTGCTTTTTTTTTTTTTTTATTTTTATTGAACACACGTGTGGGCGAACGGTGTTTTGCTTCAGGTATACTCTACTTCTGTTTTTGTTCGAGTACCGAGCTGCGACGCTTCTGATCCAGAGGCAGTTTCCGGGACAAGCGGCGGCGTCCATCACGAAATTCGAGGTGGACGGCGACGTTATATCGCTGGACGGCCACGACATGCCGCTGCGGACGGAGTCAGAGACCGATGACCTAGGGCGGATCCGGGTGCGGATCCGGCGATCCGTTTCGTCGGCGCCGGAGTCCAGCTCCTCCATCGGCAACGCCGCCGTCCTCACTCCGCGACCCTCCAACCTCTCCAACGCCGACATTTTCTCCATCAACACGCCGCTGCACCTGCACGACGGCGATCTGCCCGCCGGCGCCAGCCCCCACCTCTCTGGCTACGCCTCCTCCGACGCGTACTCGCTGCAGCCCACGCCGCGGGCCTCCAACTTCAACGAGATGGAGGCCGGCACCCCCGTCTGGGGGCGTTCTCCGGCCGCCGGAGGAAGAGTGTGCCTCCAGTCATCCCCGGTGGCCAGGGTTGTGTGGGAGTCGCCGGGGAAATACGGTAGAGGAGAAGAGAGACAAAGCTGCAAGGACATTACTCTCTCAGGTACGTGTATGTGTGTGAGTGGGTTTTTTATTTTTTGGTCAAAGTTTTTCGTTTATTTTTTAATACATCTTTATCTAAAACATGTTTTATTATTAATTATAATTTTATAAACTATTAAATTAGATCAAAGAATTAAAAGAATATGTATAATTAACATTTTCCGAACTACAAATCGTATGGCGATGCATAAATTTTATAATATTAATCATTTAATGATATATTTCTTTTTCATTTTCTTTATGACTTGCTTATACTATTATTTCTTTCTCCCTCTTCTTTATGACAAATATTTTATCTCATGAGAAGTTTTTCTTCTCTTCATTTCATTTCTTTATTTCTTTAGTTTATTGCTCATTCATCTAGAAAATACTTCTGCACAATTCTTGTGCCCTTTATTTTCAAACTTTTTGTATTTTTATGTTGCTCCATACCATATTTATAAAATTTGAAAAGATGGTTGTAATTGTTAGCTAGGTGAAATAGGAAGATAAAGGAAAATAGAGAAATAGCAACGGTCCCGTGAATGAATGGTGTCGTTATGCCGCAAATGAGAGGAAAGACATGTCATTTTAATGGCAGTGTGTTTGTTTGCATGTAAATGAGAATTATGAGACATTGGTAGTTGTAGATTGAGCTTGCGCATGCCCATGCGAGCTTTTCAGGCACGTACGTTTTGTCCCCGACCCTCGTCAGCTATGTTCTTTGTCGTACTCTCACCAATTCATTGCTCATGTCCTACTCACAATTTTTTCAATACATTTTATTTTGGATGAAGCCAAATAGAATGAAAAACTATATATATACAATTGTTTAACTGTTTTAATATTCCTTTGTTCTCTTCTTCTCGCATTAGTTTTAGTCTTCATTAGTTTTCTTCGTGGCACTTTCTCTTTTCGTATATACACTGTGGATGAGAATTGCCTTTATTTAAAATTTCCTTTTTTAGTATCTCTCTTTTCTTTTTCATTGGTTATAGGAGTATATAAAATAGGAAAATAATCTGTGGATACCGGAACACTAGATAGTATCTACAGAGAGAAAGATTGAAAAACTTAGGCATGATAAATAAAATGTTGGAAAAAAATATAAATGAAAATAATAAATATTAATGAGATATATATATGATTGTGTACGTATTATTATTCTATAAAATAGAAGCTTTAATTATATTTATTGTTACTGTTCATCAATGAAAAATATTTTTCGTAATAATGAGTTTCCTAAGATAGATAATATAAAATTCAATAAATTTATTTTATATGACAACATTTCGTTGATTGATCTGTAATTATTTTACTTTAGGCATATTGGTTATTCTAATACATATCTTTGTAAAAAAGTCTATATGTATGACGGAATGGAATAAAAATTTCATTTCATTTTACTCACTATCAAATATTCTACCATAAATTCTTTTTTTGATTTTGTGTTTAGCACTGTGCATGTGTCGGTACTGGAAATTTTAGATTATGAGCCACAGAGGAACGAGGAGAAAATAATGACAACTTTCGCTTTCCTAGGTAGAAGTCATAGCTTAGAAAACAAAGCAAATGTCAATTTGATATGAAATCATCTGATTTTATTTAACCTTAACCAATCTAAAATCATTTTTATTTTCTTACATTTAAATGTAAGATTTCAAATACCTACATGCCTAATCAAACATAGACTGAATCAATTTAGGTTAAGCATGTTTTTTCTTGAAGAGAAACTTGCATCTTTTTAGGTGTAAGTGCTTTCCTTTGCGAAACTACTGTTCCAACTTTGGTAATTCTTGAAGCAAATCATGGTTTTGGTTATCTTCCATCATAAACTGTAAACTATGCACGTGAGAAATGACTATGCATATTAAACTCTGAAAAAGGAGTTAACAGGATGGGTTCATAATTTGATTTTAGATCCTGAAGAGTACTCTGAGGCACTAGACCGGTGGTCCCTCCTTGCCTCTCACGCCATCCCTAAAGTGAGAAAACATGTAGTTACTTAAAATATAAAAAAAATACAAGTGGTCAAAGCATTATAGAATTATTTACCTACATATATAAATTTGCCACTTTGCTTAGTCAGAAGCTTAATTGATACTAGCCATCATTTGGAAGAGAGCACGTGTGTAATGATGATAGAAGTAGTATCATTCCCTAATTGGTGGTGAAAATGGAGTACAGTCTTCCAAATCATAACACCGAATCATAGGCACCTAAATTTTCATTTTTCATTAATTTTTTTCTTTACTTTTCCTTCTATTTATACTACTCAACTCGAATAAATTTGTTTCTGGTAAAAATATTTATGAAAAAACAAACAAAATATTAATTCACCTCAAAGATAAAGTAAAAGACTTTTTAAGAAATATTTCTTACAATCTTTTTATATTATTTTCAGGATCACCTTGCTTTATTACATTTTTTATCTTATCTTTTTACTTTTTCACTGGTTCACATCTTCGGTGGCTTTCAAATAGGTATAAAAGACATCAAACAGTCTAATAAATAATTATGTTTTATTTTTGAAATTATTTATAATAAGATAGTTACATAGGTTCTGATACTGTGATGGGTGTTTATATTTATCTTTATGCGGAGTAAAATATTATTTTTTATTCTTAATTGTGATGTAAGTCTCCTTCTAATTATTCATACTCAACAATGAAACGCAAGCTTATCACAACTTTTCGTTTCGAATCTCTTCATATGTTATGTATAATCATTTTTGACAATTAATGACAGATAAAGAAATGAGCTTCAGAGACAGCACCAAAATCCCAATGCCGGGGGATCCTGCAGACCCTAAAGACACAGTTGTCAATGAGCAGAAAATGCCACATGCCTTTGTGATGATGAGGCTTATTCTGGTTGTAGTGGGAAGAAAACTTTCCCGAAATCCTAATACATATTCTAGTGTATTAGGACTTCTTTGGTCTTTAATCTCTTTCAAGTAAGTCATACAAACCTCTTTACGGTAAAGTAATTAGTACTAATGTAAGAAGAGAAATAAATAAAAAATAAGTGAAAAAGAGATAGTTCCATGAACAATAAGTGAAAAAGAGATAGTTTCATGAAAAATAAGTGAACAAAAAAATCATCTTCATTTATTTTTTTAAGGTTACATTAAAACTTATGAATAATGAAATGTGTATTTCCCTAATATCAATATTTGAAGTCTCAAATGACCTTCACGGCTATCTAGTCATAAAATATACTTATCCTTAATTAAACATGTTTGAATACTTAATTATGAATCAACCATAATCTTGATTATCTAAGAGTAAACTATTTCGATTAAAAGCTTTACATAATTGATAATGAACATGTCATAATTAATTATGCACCATCTCCACTGTTAACCAACACCATATTTCAAAAATATGACAGAAATTTGTTTTAAAATTTTAAACTAAAATAATATTATAAGAAGGATATCATAACAATGTTTACTGTTTTTTTCTTATTTCAAATGAAACACACATTCACACTTTTCGCTATTATTCCACTCTCCTTCATTTCATTCACACAGTTTCATTTTCTATTTTATTTTCTTCTTTTTCATTAATTTTCAACCAACTTTCCTCACTTTAGACTAAACTATTTCTATCGCTGTAAAATTTCATATTCAAAAACCTTTTATGTATGTGTAATTAGCAGCCATTTAAATTTCATACATTTTATGATGTGATTTTACAGATGGAATATGGAAATGCCAAGTCTCATCAAATCATCCGTCAAAATCGTCTCAGATGCCGGCCTTGGGATGGCTATGTTTAGCTTAGGTATTACATTTATATATATATATATATATAAACAGCATTAATTATAATATTTCACCGCGTATACTATTACCTCTGTATTCAAATATAAGAAAAATATATTGAATAAACTGAAATATAAACCAAGTAAAATTAATTTAATCATATATAATGTTATCATTAAGAATATTCTCTTAAGTTCTAAATACCATTTTGAATAATATGATAAAGGGTAGTTTAAAAAATAGGTTTTTATATGAAATATAAAAGTTTAATGACCTTAGGTAAAACTATCATAATTGGTATGAAAGTCTCGAAGTAGTATATGCATCACCATTTTGCCCATGGCCTCATTCAATTTCTGCATGATAATTTTTGTATAAAGAAAGAGAAGCAGATAGACGTACACACATGGAGTTACTTTATATATATATATATATATATATAT
>Ga0123340_1006447_pt1 | contig 11207 bp, 7 predicted proteins | sample SirMexnodulemix_FD_89961 | JGI IMG/M metagenome (GOLD analysis project Ga0123340, IMG submission 89961) | Root nodule microbial communities of legume samples collected from Mexico - Siratro Mexico nodule mix | ecosystem: Host-associated > Plants > Roots > Nodule | place: Mexico: Nepantla... | reverse complement strand
TCCTCCCCCCTTCCTCCCCGCCGGCAGCACCATCGGCTGGAACCCAGGTGCGTCCTCCTCCCACTCCCTCCTCAACGTCGTCGTTTTGCTCCCCCTCTTCTCTTTCGTTCTTGGACTGCTACTATTCTAGGGTTTTTCTTCAATCTCTCCATTTCAAGAAATTTCAAGAAATTCAATGAGCTTTCCAAAATTACGATAACATCTTACTCTCACGAACAAAATTTCTTACTTATTTCATCAAATTTTGCTTCTTTTTTAAGATTTTGATTGCACGTTACGTATTCGTTTCTTTAGTTCTGCATGCACTGCATGTTTTTGGTGGGTCCCTCTTCAACGACGTCGTTCTGTGAAACCTAATTGAAACAAGTTTCAAGTGCGATTGAATAATAGGTCTCTGTTAAGTATTTACTTTTTCAATTTTTAATTTTCAAACAATTAATAGCATGGATTCTTGTATGACTTGATATTAGTTTTTAACTTAAAATCAATTTATTATATTTTCTAATATCTTTTGACGCCATTTTCATACGTTGTAATAATTCACTTTTAGGAATTTGAATCTTTATTTTGATTAACACCATTGTTATACCAGTAAATTTCTATATATACACACAGACACGACTTCATTAATTGATATTTTTTACAAGTTACTTTCAATTCATATTTAAAAATAATAAATTTTTTTTATAAAAAGAAAACTTTAAAAATTTCAAGTTTTTCTCTATTGTATTTTACTAACTTGGTTTCTAAGGAGAAAAAAAAAATCTTTAAAGGTAATGTCAAACACTACTTCACATGCACCATAATTTGAATTTAACTTGTAAAATTTAAATTTTATTACATTTGAAAAATAAAGCATTACATTCCGTTTTTAATATTTTTGTATTTGTTTTCTTGATTTTTGCTTTAATAGTGTGAAAAACATTTTGGATAATCAATTAATCCGATATCACTTTTTTTTTATAACATATTAATAGTAAAAGTTATATATAGTATTGAAGTATTTTAATAAATAACTTGATTTCACTTACAGTGCTCATGACGTGATTCGATTTTTAATTAAAAACACATTTAAATTGGATATAAAAATTATATGTCGTTTGATTTAAGATATTATTTGAATGAAGCCAATAAAGTTTTAGGCTTTTATTGAAATTAATTTTATAGTTTTATTACATTTTTTTTATTCGTGTAACCGACTTTATCTTTTTGATACGATGTAATGTAAATTATATTATTACGAGTAATAGTTTTATTAAGACTTGACTTTAATTCATTAAATATTTTTTTTATCTTTAATGTTTTATACATTAATTAATAATTTGTTTAAATATATTATGAATGTTTTTACCAGCAAAAAAAGTAAAATAAAATATAAAGTCACAAAGTATTACACGAAATTCAGAATAAAAATATTAAAATTATTTTTTTGTATTGTTTTCTCTTAAAAATATTTTATTTTTGGTTTGACAGTTTTTTTAAATTAATAATGTAACATTCACATGACTAACCCAGCTGTCCCTCCAACTCATTCCTATGATAAATATATTATTCCTGTACACAAATTTAAGGCATGAAAAGTATATTAAAAAATTTTGTTAGGCATCTTTTATATATAAATAAAATAATAATTGATGTAATAATATTTAAATATTATTTTAGTTTGTTTTAAATTTTTCTTAAGTATGAAAATATAAACTAAACCAAACACTCAATTCTTAAAAATAACCCAGAGTGATATAAAAATTTCCAATTTTAATAGGTTCTCAAATTTTTTTATCGATTACTGCGTAAAATTATCTCACTTAATTTATAAGATTGGCCACAAAATTCTCTTTCTCTATAATAAAAATAATAATATTAAAGTATTTTATTCTATAACTTATATCCACCACGTAAAATTCTCTTTCTCTTTCTTATATACTTAAAAATATATTTAAAGAAAAGAACACTTTTATTGTCTCGATCTTTTCAGTCCCCAATATGTTTTCCTTACATTTAGTTATTTCTTTTCATCTATAACATTTAAATTGTTCCTTAAAGTAATATTTTCTAGCAATTCCACACACTATATAAACTTCTTCTAAACTTACTAAGAAAAATGTTAAAATGTAATAAAATTTTATTTAAAACCACTCAATAGTTCAATATATAATCATCCAAGCACTTAGATTTAAACCTCTCAATGTATTCTTTAAAGAATGTTGTATAATGTTTTTCTAGACAATCCAATCACTAATATTTATTTAGTATTCAATACATGTTAAATAAAATGAATCCAATGTTATCATAATTCGTGTTTAATTGGACATAATCTCAATTATAATACTTGTCTCGATTGCATGCTATTCTGCCAACCCATTCAATTAATTGAAAAAATCAATTAAAGACAATCATAACAAAACTTTATTTTTATTCTCTAAAAAATGTGATTAAATCACACAACCTCGAGTCTAAATCAGACTTGTACTGTTTGTGATATGATAAACTTACATTTAGTATAGTGAGAAATTGAAGTTACAACGTATTATTACTTCCGATTTATATAAGTTGTAGCATGAGGAGTTGTAAAATCACTAAATAAACACGGATTATTGTTAATATTAAACTCTGATTCAAAATAAAATAAAAATAGTAATGACGAAGCCAAGCCAAAATCTAAGTTTTTTTTCTTCAAAGTAACACGTAATGTGTTTGATAGAAGGGAAATATTTAGTTTTCGACAAAATATGAGTTGGGAAAATATGTTTATAATGTTTTAAACAACAACATTTCTTACGTTTCCCAGGTTTTTGGTTAAGTTTCTTACGGAAACAATCACGTTGAGAGGCAACTTTTCTGAATTAAAATTAAAACTTCATTGAAAAAATACCATGTTATCCTTATTAAATCATTTGATGTAGTTATAACTTAAAGTTTTTAGTTAAAACAAAATTACTTTTTAATCTCTAGAAAATTTATATAAATATTTCAATTGATAATTTAACCAATCAAATAAAATTTAATCATTTCTAGGAATCATAGTTCTCAATATTTTTAATTCTCAAAAATCATAATTTCTGTGTTAAAAATCAATTCTGGTACAAAACGTCCCTTAAGTGTCAGATATTTAAGATATATGTTATTATTTTTTGGTATAATTATATCATCACGATCCAGGAATAGAAGTTTGATTCCAAGTATGTAAAAAAAACGAGACATGAAATTCAATCTGTCTATCAGCTTTCAAAAAGATCAGTCTATTATTAGTGGAATTAAATGTGTAATTTTCCGTCAAGATTCAAAAAAAATGAGTGAATGAAGAATACCCTTTACATTATACATAAAATTTTCTTAAATAACATTTGATTCTCTCATGATATCCCATTGTATTAATGGAGAATTCACTGAGTAAAATATTTCTTCATATATTCAACAACATTTTTTCTAAAACTATTTTCTCTACCCATTTTCGTCATATATTTCATCTTATCCCACATATTTTTCCTCTCCACAATAATTGGGTCACAATTTTTTAAATGGTTACACAATTAATGATTATTTTATTTGACGTTTGCCAATTTATCACACAAATTAAATACACATCATGAAAACTCAAACCGGTAATTATCAAACACAAGGTTCTAAAATGCAAGGATTTACACATTGCGTTTTACTTGAGACTAGGATCAAAATTTTGAGCTGAAGCAATTGCAATTGAGTATCAGATGTCCCCATGAATTTTCCCCAACTTTTATCATTTATTGTAATACCAGCATTTTTTCTAAGTATATACAGAAATTTTGAGAGAAAAGGAAAATAATGTAAACCTAAATGCAGCTACAGCTAATGGCAGGTCTTAAAAGGCAAATTGTATAGGGATGTTGGAAAATGGGTCAATGGCTTTTTCCATCTGTGTATAGGTCACTGATGAAGGGCAAGTAGCAAAAATTTATCTCCGCTTCACCCAGAAAACTCCTCAGTTTAACTTTTCTTTGAAAGAATGGATCTAACTAAAATGACTAAATCAAATATAACTATCCAGACTCAGAAAGAATTGAGATCTTCATGTTTCATTAACAAGCTTTCCGGATCTCATCCATCAGTGCCATCAATGTCACTTTCCACTCACAGCACCGTGCATCAGAGCTGAGTAACTTATGCAGTGTGCTTAACTCATCAGGAGTTGCCCTTTGTAGTATTGGTTTCATCTCTTCAAGGAAGCTATACTTAATCAAATTGAAACCAAAAATTTTGGTATTGATATTACCGAAAGGGCTTCTGGAACTGTAGGTGAAGTTATCAACAACAGTGCCTGAAGGGGCAACTCTGTGCTTCCAGTACTCTACACACATATGACAGGGATCTTGAACTTCGGTGGCCTGAGAAAGTGTCAGGATGTAATAGAACATCAGAAGCAAGAACATAATTCCAGAGGAACATTCTACAAGACTCAAGTTTTACCAAATTGTCTCCAAATTAATTCGGTATCATTCAACAAAATTAGCCATAGTAAGATATGTTAATTTAGTTCAATTTGGTAAAGTAATTTGAATTATGCGAATTAGTTTTGCGTTAGATAATAAACTACACATAAAATATAAGATTCGGGTGTTTATGTTACCTGAATAATAGACGGCAAAAGGAAACCAAACATTCTATGACCATTAATGCTTTTCAGGAGCTCTAAGGTAGGAAGTTCTAGTTCACCTAGACTCCTCCGCCTCTCAATTTCATGATGTAATCTCTTCAGAACTGATTCCCAGCAATTATCTGATGAGGTATCGGTGAAAGCCTCACTTGGATATTCTTCCATGGTAACCTGAAATACATTTGGTGGAATAAGGTAGAAATACACATCAATTGAAATCATTTAAATGCAAATAAATACTACCATAAAGACTCGGTTATAGTTAACTAAGTACTGGTATATAGTAATGTGATTAAGTTTCTTAACCTAAAGAAACAAAAGATTATCACTATTTATCAAATTCAATAATTTGAGACCATGATGCCACTGCATTTAACATCTAATTATGGAAAAATTAGCAGCCACAGGGTTTATCCCACCAATACATAAAGCAATCATACAATATATTTCAAGATGAGGGAAACCTTTATTTAATACGGAGAAAAGTATATAAGGAAAAAGAAGATCTTCCTAGATCAAAGTATTCTTCATGTAATCTACATTGGAGACTAAGAAACTGTGTTGTAATTAATATTAGGGCCAAAATGCATATGGAAATGGAAATTGGCATCTGAAAATGTAAACTGCATGTATTCTAGTATTACCAAAAAACAGTAACTAGCCAATATATTTTGTTTTCAAAACTAAAACAGAGGTCAGCAACGATACCTTAAAAAGAGGTCCAAGCAATCCAGCATCAACGACTTCAGAAATATAGCTACAGATTATCGTTGGATCAAGAATGCTAAAGAAGAGAACTCTACTCTTGAATCCTTCAAAAGTATACCATAAAGTAGACAAGTTAAGTTACAGAAAAATAAATAATCAAAGGTAAAATATAACCCAAAAGAACATAAGTACATACCCTTTGGATATATTGCATGCTTACTGCACCACAGCTTTCCATGAACAACAGATCCCAAACTTACAGGCTCGACGGAAGTACTAAACATTCGCACCAAGCAGCTTTCATCTGTCACATCCATGAGAGTATCTGTAGCGTCTATGGCTCCTTTTTTAAATAGATTGTTGTGAAGCTTTCCTGAATCTGTTTGCAGATCCAGCTCAATTTTTCCACCACCAAATTTACAATAATTGTGAACACCCATTGAACTTGACGAGAAATATGTGTTTGGAACAGAAAACGAGTTTGCCAAGTTACCCTCACAACCAAGTTCCATGCTTTCTTCTTCCTTTTTTGCCTCTGAACAGCACACTTTTTCCTCTACTGAAACACCTTTGTTGCGATGGTTATCAACAATATCCAGCACATGATTTTCATTTTCGCCAGAGAAAACATCAATATTCAAATCCAGATAGCCATCCTGATCCATTTTATCTTCCTTGTCAGTGTCAGACTTTTTATCACTATTATTATCATTATGACTATCTATACTGTCATATGCTGCACTAGAAGTTACAGGGTGAGACTCAGACTGCACTATCTCAGAAGTAATATGACTATTCGGACTACTTGGTGCGTTTAAATTTGACCTATCCTTGGCTCCTTTGCAGCCAGTTAAGCTATCCAATTGTTCACAATTCTTGGTTTTGTAGATATCTTTCTCAACATCTGATTTATCTGTGCAAACCTCATTGACATTGGCAGAAACCATTCCACAGTTTTTATTTGCCCACATCTTAATAGCATGTGATTCTCCTTCTAACGCTTCAATCAGTTTAGTTAGCTCATTTCTAGTATATCGTAGCAGAACAAATCTTTTCTCCGTTGCACATGAGCAGAACAAATTAGCATGCTTAAGACAAGAATATCTGTCAGGAGAGCACTCACAACCCACGGCAGATAGGTGCAAGTCGTAGAAGCAAGAGAAGCATTCTCTTTCCGTGTGCGAATCAAAGTCACTGTTCATCTTGAGCAACTTAAGATGAGTTGGAAGACAATCTAGCCTTTCATCTTCCATTTTTATCCTTGCCTATCACAATAAGGTAACAGAGAAAATAAGTACAGGATAAAATATTGTATGGTAGCAAAAACTGTAAAATAAACCAAACTTTATGGAGCTTTCAGAATTTGTAGAAGTGGGTACGATCAAGTGGAGAGAGTGTGAGAGAGTCATTACCTTAACTGCCTTGGTAAGCTCTCCATCTTTCCCACAGACACTTCTCCATTTCAAATTTTTTGGAGATTCATTTCCAGTAGCTAGCTCTGTAATGGCCCGTACAGCTTCCAGTGCTGATCCAAATAACAGCTTGTCATGGGACAACGATGTCTTACGGCATTGTAAACTGTAAAGCTCGACAGCATTCTGTCCATGCATTAACCAATCAATAGGAGCCACATTCACTGCCTCAGCACAATTGAAGCCACAATTGAAGCCAGAATGATATGCCCTTGGAAAGGTAATAACAAATTCCCCAGAATGCTGAACTGTGCGATACACAGGCACTCCCTCAGATTTAAGAATAGAAGGAGAAAACTGGGTAACCTGCTCAAAAGATGAAATTCGAAACCATTAGAATCCTAGTACTTTCCCAAACTTACAAGCTATGTAGCGTACATAAAATGCTAAAAACTGAACAAATGCACTGGAAAAAATCTGGAGACGAACAAAATGAAGATTATTATTAGAAATACAACTGACAAAATTCATCCCACCGTGTAAAGAGGGAAAGGCTATAAACAGAATACAGATCAAAAAGAATGAGCATCGCCGCAGCAATAATAGAGCTGAAAAAGTTAGTGGCATACAAGAATACATCATGAAGGATGTTGGTAATGAGAAACTGTCCAATCATTAAGATAGATGATGCCTAATCTCATTCACCACCTTTTCCTACACATGCTAACAGTGTTGTTTGCTAGAATCTATGTTGAATTTTAGTTCCCGAGTATGGTAACTCAGTTTCTCTCATACCCAGAAATTAAAACCTAATTTTCCACAGTTTCACTTAAGATTTATACCTATAAACCGATCAGCATGCATCTCATCATCACCAAATCTAACATGAACAAACTATAAGTATGGTGTGGTGGGTTAATTTCTGAATGCCCTTGTGATAAAAACACACACACACACACATATATATATAGCACACTTGTGCATGCCTCTAAAATGCACAACAATAAAATATATTTCTTCTCGACAGAAACAGTAAGGTCCAATAACTTACCATACAATAGTCAACGAGTGAATGCAACAAATAAAGTACAAGCCACAGACTATACCAGTTCATTTAGTAGATTTGGCTGTTCCTCAAATAAATCAGGCAAGTGCTTCCTCATTGCATTTTCCAAGGCTGAAGCATGGTTTCCAGGTACTCCATACCATACTTTAGGGTCACCCCAGTGCAAATAGTTTAGTGAGTAAAGGTGATGGTCCTCAACATGCTGTTCCAAGAAGCAGGAAATGACCATAATGTGTTATCTTTCAAGGAAACAGTTAGGATTTAAAAGGAAAGAAATGCAAAATTCAAGATCAAGACAGGTAATTAGATTTATAGTTCAAATGTCAAATATATCAACATGTAGCAACCCACTTCACTCTCTATTACTTCTACTTATTTATTTTGTCACCTTTTGTCTAAATGAGAAGTGATCTAAACTTAATAAAAGGTGTTAAAAAATTAAGCAAACTTTCATGGAAAATAAAATAAACTTTTCACATCATGTCATGACAAAAAATTGGCAATATTCCATCTCATGTCGTAACACTTCACCTTAATCATAAATTCAGAGTTGGGAAAAACTTTTCACCACTTACCCAGCAAAATGATGAAAAACACATGCCAACATACAGCCACGGCACTAGAACTCCTGATATGTCACTTCCTTCGTAGCTTAGTACAGAGCCTGGCAGTCGCGGGAAATTGTTCAGATTCCAACCAGACAGGGCATATTGAGCTGAGTCAATCGTAGTTATGGATGATGCCTTAGGAAAACCGCTTCCAAGTGCTCCAGTTTCCAAGTCAGCTCCGTAATACACCTACAAAACAATATCACACAGTAACATATATACTTTTTGCACAGTTCTGTGGCAATAAAGACTAATATAGTAGTCAATAGACAATGATTAATACCTCAACCTCATCACTTGGTTGCTCAATTATTCGCCAGTATTCACCTTCAATTTCTTCCTCAGAGGGCTCCCATCTCTTCTGATGGTTACTGTCAATAACTGTTGTGTCTCTATCGGCATCTTTCAACCCGAAATAGCATTCCTTAAAATAATCAGCGTATTGCTGAAAGTCTTTAAGCGTGAAGTCTGATCCTGATTGGAAACCAAATTTCTCCTCAGAATCGGAAGCATTCTTAGCTTGAGAAGCTGCATTGGCAGGCTTCGTCCTACATGTGCCTGTTCTGGAGAGCCTTCTACGTTTTCGCTTCCTTCCCCTACATTTTTTCCTCATAGGTTCCCTATTTTGAAGCAAATCGATTTGCTGAATACGAGTGGGAAATTCAGCATTTTCCCATAGATCTTTCTCCTTAAGAGGACAGGGTGGAGCCCAACAAGCTGGAGGAACAATCCTGCATATGCCATGGGGTTCAGCCAGGGGTCGTATCTTTGCTATGTAACTGAGTGTGTCTTCAAATTCCTAATTAAAAAGAGTAATAATAAGAAATAAAATTACTAAAAATACAATATTAGTATACCACAAATATGAAGATGGTTCTAATAGTAACAAGTACCTCAATAGTCGGATAAAAAACAGGTGCTTCTTCAATTATAGGCCGACATGCTCCAACTGGATCCCATCGAGCTGATACCTGCAACAAGCAACAAAAATCCAATTTATGAATAAAAAAGAAAATCAAATCTCTATCCCTCACTCTCTTATAAATAGTCATTAAATTTAGGCTTCCATTGCACTATTTTCTTCAATACTACAAGAAATATCTTTGAAAAACTGAATTTAGTTGTTGACTTAATTGATATTCCATTACACTTTCAATAAGATGGGTATCAGATTATTGAAGTTAGACCCGCCTAGTAGTTATCTAGACAAGTATAGATAGCTCAAACGAATGCAAGGAAAATACAAAGTATTGTTCATGTACCATCAAAGCATTATGCATTCTCACAATGTAGGTACCATATTGCATACCTTTCTATTTCTCAGACTGTCAGAAGACTCAAGTGCATTGCTATTTTTTGGCTTGTTCCCCAAAGGGTTATCCTGAAAAATATGATTGATAAAGTTGATAAAACTAGCAGCCCCACTGAAAGTAATCAAGGTAAACAATGAATTCAAGCAAATTATAACTAATAAAGTTACAAGCCAAATATTGCCAAAGAACTTGGTATAATCAGGTGTAACAGTTTAATATCAAAGAGATAAAAATAACCAATGCCACACTGGTGTACGGAATTCCAAAAAGCTAAACAGAGGCAGTACTAGTCATCACCACTTGATGAAAACTTCCTAATCTTCCCAAACCCCATGAAAGAAAGAAACCATATAGCTTACACATACATATTAAAGGTCAGGGAGGGTACAGAAAAATGTTAAGCAATTACGGTAACAGGAAATTAACAATTTAAATCATCCTTCTGAGCAGCAGAAGTTAGCTCATCAACTAAACTACAAGTGAACAACAATAGCTCTCACAAGTGAACAAACAATGTTATGAGCACAATAAGAAAAGATGAAAAAAAAACAAGGATAAAAAGATCACCAGCAATTGTGATCCGTAAAAACAGAATAGAAGATTCGAACAGAGACGCAGGATAATAAAATATTCTAAACAGGCTTCAGGAGAAAAAAAAAAAAAACGTGTGATGCATTGCTAGGGTTTGAAAATCTAACCACTTTGGCGTCAGAATTTGCAGCCAATTTCAACTGCTCCATTGAGTGCAAAATTATGATATGAAAAGACCAATTGAATAATAATGCCTGCAACAAAAACCAGATACCCCTTTTTCATTAGAGTTCACAAAAGATCAAAGGGATAACCCAGAAACAATTTTCTACTTCCCTACAAGCAAAGTAACTGACAGATAAAAAAAAAACGTTAAAAACAGTAAAAAGGAATAAATAAGAAAATTAAGAGGGGAAAAATGAAGAACAAATGCAGAACATCAAAATACTCACCCAATGCAGCAAAAGCAAGTTCGGTTCCTTTCACGTTGTGATTGCGTACAAATGAATTAAACTAGAAATTCCTTCAGAGATCAACACAGTGAAGAAAACCTAAATGCAAATTCAATTTGCATGTGTATGCAAATTTCTGTGAAACCCCCTAACAATTACCTACAAATTTAAAACAGTACAAAATCCTATGAATCTTGGAATCATATGATATACTCAAAAATTCAAACTGTTCCCACAAAATGAAGACAACAAAATTAAGAGGAGAAACAGAAACAACAATTGACTCAGTAAATCTCTTTAATTTATTTTGACAGGTGGACTGGGAAACAAAACTATCAAATTAATAATCAATAAAAAGAAATAATGGGAAAGATATATCTCCTCAACAAAAAGTAAAATCCCAATACTTTTCAAAATATTCTATTTAATTCCCTTTATTATTCTATTAAAAAAAACCATTTTTATTATTTTTGAGAAAAAAAAATAT
>Ga0123340_1006442_pt1 | contig 11213 bp, 8 predicted proteins | sample SirMexnodulemix_FD_89961 | JGI IMG/M metagenome (GOLD analysis project Ga0123340, IMG submission 89961) | Root nodule microbial communities of legume samples collected from Mexico - Siratro Mexico nodule mix | ecosystem: Host-associated > Plants > Roots > Nodule | place: Mexico: Nepantla... | reverse complement strand
TAAATATTTAATTTTGAAAATAAATTTAAGTTATCAAAATTCAATAAATTATTATATTTTAAAAGATTTAGACATTTTTTCTCACAAATATAATTTAATAAATTTATTTTTTTAACACTAAATAAAAAAATCAGAAATATATATTTTAAATTATTTAAATACTTTGTAATGTGATAATTGTATTATCTACTATATAAAAAACATAATCAATCATGAACGACTTTTGAGATGAATTTGTAATTTTATTCTTAATATTTTCATAAATTATACTTTTTTTATGATTAATTCGTTCTTCATGAAATTTAGTCTTTACATCAATGTTTCAAAAGTAATTTTTTTTTTGGCAGAAATCAATATACTTTCAAATATATTTTCTCTATAGGTTTTAATAAATGATTAATAATAAATTTTTACTAAACTAGTTAAATGTAATGTCATATCAAATAGTTATCTTTAACAAGAATTTAAAATTTTCAAGTTCATCAGCTTAATTTTTATTTAAGATCATCATTAGTTTTAGATAATTTAAATAAAATATTTTATAACTTTGTGAAATTTGAAATCTTATACCTTTCACACTTTCAATATGACTTTTCCAATGTATTCATGACAATGAAATAATAATTTACGAGTTAAGTTATATATATAATAAGTAAGTAAGAAAAGTATCTTATCCATAGAAACAAAATTTGATTATAAATTGAATCAAGATTAATTTGATTATAAATTGAATCAAGATTAACTGTATTATGAACGAGCAAACAAGGAATAATGATTGAATGAATTAATAAACGTAATAACAAAGCAATTAATAGTAAACGTGTGAATTCAATAATAATAAAGGCCTTGGGATTGAATAGTAATACTCTCTTCGTGTACACTCTTAACCTAATTCAATATCATCTTTTCCAATTACTTAAAAGCCTTTTCAACCTGATTCCTCTAGCATTGAAATTCATAAATTAAATTACCCAACTTTAAATTACCCAACTTTTATCCCTAGTCGCTGGAATAAACTGATCAGCATTAAGATCAGTTGCTATAAGCAGCCATTACACTATAATCCATCCTGAACTTACCCATGTAATGTGTTTACGTTTGGTTTTGAATCCAAAAAGTGTTTTCCAGTCACAATAAGAATTCTAAAATAAATCAGGATATAATGAAACGTAAAACAAAGGTAATTGAATTTAATGATATCAAACCAGCGTTAAGAGTGCATTTGAAGTTGAGAAATTACATCCAATCCCAAGAAGAAAATAATTAGCTACGCATGGTAGCCATGAAAACACAAATGAAAAGAAAAAGAATGAATCTTGATTACAACGACTGCCTCCCAAGTCTCCAGAGAGTGTTAGATGATGGATGATGATCACGTTGACCTAGCTCTCCTTTTATAACTTTTGCTTATTGCATTAGGTCAAATTGGGCCGTTATCTCGTGATTCACGCTCCAACAAATTTGACACGTCCAATTAGGGCTTCTTTTTAATAAAATCACTAAGTGTCGTTTAACCCAAGTTGTGTCACTTATGCCCCTTTCCTTAACTTCAGCGTTTTCGTCTTCTCTCTTCATATTTTACCTAATTCTCAACAAAATGTGCTCTTTACAAAATAAAACGCATTAAATACGAAATAAATTATAAATAGAAACAAAATCTCTAATTAAAACGTAATTAAGTAATGAAATCATACCAAATCTTCATGAAATCAAACTAATACGAAATAAAATCAAGACTTAACTGAAGTAATAACAGAGTCAACTAAATTAATAACAAAATCAACTAAATTAATAATAAAATCAACACCAAATATTACCTAAAATCACTAATTATTAACGATTATCATATGTCCAAGATAATGATTATGAATTCATCATTTTTAATTTGATGAATATGTTCTTGTATAATTTAATCAAATTTTACAATAATTTCTATCAAACTTAAAAAGTTTTCGTTACATTTTCAATAAATCTTTTCATTTTTTTTCCACGAAAGGCTAAGTTACTTTTACCAACACTAAAAAAACTATGATTATCGATCTGTCGATAACACCTAAAATATGTCGGTAGATGCGAATTACTGACATATTAGCGACGATAAAAAATATTATTATATTATGCAGATGTTGGTAAATGCAAATTGTCTGTCAGTAAATATTATAGTTTCGTCAGTAAATTAACAAATATTATTCTTATTATAAAAAATATTACTATATTATTATTATTATTATCATTTATAGTTTTATTATTTTTATAACCCATTATTAATGATTTTGTTAGAGTTAGAGACAAAGTTTGACAAAGTGCACCAGGGTAAACTTAAATCCAAGACCTCTCAGTAGCTCAAGAGAACCCATAACCATCACACCAGAATAATTTTTCTATCATGTCACTACTATTATTATACTTATTATTACAAATACAAATATTATTAATATTAATATTATTATTATCATCGGTAAATTGATCGCAAAATTTTTTGTCACTAAAATATGTCAATAATGATATTTTATCGACAAATAAAATTTCATTAGTATTTTAAGTTTTTCTTGTAGTGCAAATATTTTAATAACAATAATTTTTAACAACACCTTTCTCCAATATTGTCTATCTTTATTTATTTATTCTTTAACATGTTTATTTATTATTTTATTTTTTGATAATCTCATTTCCAAATCAAACCATGGCTTTATGTCGTAATATGCTCATTAGTTATTTTATGAATCTTTAACTTAACACTAATATTTCTCCAATCTCTAATACTTTTGTCAGCTCATTTACTTATACAACAAATAACATTATATAATCTATAACAAAAACAAAAGACTCAGTCCCTCAGTTACATATTACATCAGTTCTAACTTATAATCGATGTAATATATAAAGTTTTTTATTTTTTTTAAATACTCTTTTACATTGGTTCTATTTAGAACTGATTTACTATTGGTATATTTTAATTGATTTGGTATATTTTAATTGATGTAAAAAATTATGAACTTTCTATATCAACACTATAAACATCAATTGCGAAACCAATATAAAAAGTCTAGCAAAACCAATGTAAAATCCTATTTTTCTACTAATAAAAATACTAGTATAATAATCCAAACAAACTTTATTGGTTTAAATTTTAATAACATCTTAAAATAGTTAAATTTAAATATAATTTAACTTCTCTAAACCCAACTCAATAATATAACGTGTGCTTCCATTTATATATTTTAGATTGGTTTTATTTCAAAATGAACTAAATAAATAAATATATAAATTTATTGGAGAAAAACAATACATCAATACTAATTATTGAATTATTTCTTTTTTCACTTACAACCATCACAAACCGCTTGCCATATAAATCTCTCTGTCATGTTTTCATTTATTTTTATGACGTAAATTATAAATTTTCTTTTATAATTATCAAATTATCCATTTTTAATAATATATTACAAACTACTCATTATTTAAATTTTATTAATATTTTTATTTGATTTTGAAGAAAAATAGACTCATAGTGCAAGGACATGTGGTTTTTTTGTGAGTGTCTCTCGTAAGCATTAATTAGAATATGCCTGATTTCTTTATTGTGTATTTGCATAAATGGAATGCCAAAAACAAAGTTGACACATATTTTTCTTCTTCCTTCTTTTAGTTGTCTTAATTTTGAAAATAAAATGTTCTGTTTCTTTAAATTTGTAATTGTACATTTATTATTATTATTTTTATTATATCTCTAGTACTTATAATAATTTTTAAAAATAATTTAAATATGTATTTATTACGTTAAATAAAGAGAAAACATAATAAAATACAAGATTATAGAATTATTTTATTAAAATTATAAATAAATTATTATACTTTTTATTTCTTTAAAATAATCTAAAAAATGAGTGAGTATTTTCTTAACAGTAGTATAAATAACGCATGATTTTCGTTGATTTTATAAAATCACTTTACCCTTCATCTTCCCCACACCTCACCTTGAATTTTTGAATGTAGGTACAACATAATCACATAGACACTAAACGTAAACGATGAAACATGTCCACTAACACAGACAGCATAATTCTGACGCCAAATTCCAACCTACCCTCTCCTAAACTTTCTCAAAATCTCATCAAATACAACAAATCAAATACATTCTCCATGAATATAAACCCAACCCAAGAACATTCCTCATTGGAACACCACCACCATGCAAATGGAGACCCTCTCTCTCTTCCTCACTCTAACAGCAACTCTCTCAGCTTACCTCCTATGGTTCCTCCTTCTCGCCCGAACCCTAACCGGTCCAAAACCCTTCCCCTTCCTCGGCAGCCTCCCGCAGCTCTTCCACAACCGCCACCGCGTCCATGACTGGATCGCCGCTAACCTCAGCGCCGCCGGCTCCTCTGCCACCTACCAAACTTGCATCATCCCCTTCCCCTTCTTCGCTCGCCGGCAAGGGTTCTACACCGTCACGTGCCACCCCAAGAACCTCGAGCACGTCCTCCGCACGCGCTTCGACAACTACCCCAAGGGCCCCAGGTGGCACGCCGCCTTCCACGACCTCCTCGGCCACGGCATCTTCAACAGCGACGGCGACACCTGGCTCATGCAGCGCAAAACCGCCGCTCTCGAGTTCACCACCCGCACTCTCAAACATGCCATGTCTCGCTGGGTTAACCGCTCCATCAAGAACCGCTTGTGGTGCATCATGGACAAAGCGGAGAAAGATAGCGTCTCCGTTGACCTACAAGACCTTCTTCTGCGCTTGACCTTTGATAATATCTGCGGACTCACCTTCGGTAAAGACCCCGAAACTCTTTCCCCTGAGCTTCCCGAAAACCCCTTCGCCGTTGCTTTTGACACCGCCACTGAAGCCACCATGCACAGGTTCGTATCATATTATAATATTATACATTATTTAATAATATTATACATTATTCAATTAGCATTTATTAAAATCAATTTAATTACAATCAAATGATTAAACTTTGAATATGGTGAACGGGTCAGTTTTAAAAACATATTTTCCAACAATTTCAAGACATTAATCTCATAATGTTAAATTTTATGTTACAGGTTCCTCTACCCTGGAATAGTGTGGAGGTTCCAGAAGCTTTTGTGCATTGGCTCCGAAAAGAGGTTAAAGGAGAGCCTCCGAGTGGTGGAAAAATACATGAACGACGCCGTTGCGGATCGCAGGGAAACTCCCTCCGACGACTTGCTCTCGCGTTTCATGAAGAAGCGTGACGCCGCCGGCAACCCCTTCTCTGCGGCAGCGCTTCAACGCATCGTCCTTAACTTCGTCCTCGCGGGCAGGGACACCTCATCGGTGGCCCTCACCTGGTTCTTCTGGCTCCTCATTAACCACCCTCACGTGGAGGAAAAAATCATGCACGAGATCACGACGGTTCTTTCCGACACGCGTGGTGGAGACCGACGCCGGTGGACGGAGGACCCCCTTGACTTTGGTGAGGCGGACCGGCTGGTGTACCTGAAGGCGGCGCTGGCGGAGACGCTGCGTCTGTACCCGTCGGTGCCGCAGGACTTCAAGCAGGCCGTCGCCGACGACGTGTTGCCTGACGGCACAGTGGTTCCGGCGGGGTCGACGGTGACGTACTCGATATACTCGGCTGGGAGGGTGGAAACGATGTGGGGAGAGGATTGCATGGACTTTAAACCGGAGAGGTGGCTTTCGGTTCGCGGGGACCGGTTCGAACCGCCAAAAGATGGGTTCAAGTTCGTGGCTTTCAACGCTGGACCGAGAACTTGTTTGGGCAAGGACTTAGCTTACCTCCAGATGAAGTCAGTGGCCGCCGCTGTGCTCTTGCGTTACCGGCTATCGCTGGTTCCCGGTCACCGGGTGGAGCAGAAGATGTCTCTCACTCTGTTCATGAAGAATGGGCTGAAGGTGTTCTTGCATCCACGTAAGCTCCAAGGTGGGCCAGGTGTTCCCACCTCATCATAAAACGAGGTTGTTTTCGTCATTGTGCTGCATGTATCCACCGAGCATGGTGACATGGAATTTGTTCATGGTTTTTGTGTCTGGAATTTGGGTGGTCTATTTATATTTTGCGTATTACTAGTGAGACAGTACTGTCTACTATTTGTTCGTCATTTATATTTCTTTGTTGAGAAAATAAGAAAGAGATTGTGTTCAAGAAATTACTTTTATTGTCCAAAAGTATAGTAAAATTGTAGGAATACAAAATTTAAAGGTGAGTTCGTAATGTAAATTAATTTAGATAGAAATCTAAATTACATTTAAAAAAGAATTTCCGTTTAATGTAATTGATCCTAGTAAGCATTTAATCAAGGTAGACGATTGTTTGATAGTGTGTTGGAAAGTTGTGAAAGTGAGATGTAATAAGATGCCCAGGGAGTAAAGGTAAGAAGGAAGGATGCCATGCTTAATATATAGTTGATGACATGCTATTCTTATGCTAAGGGAAAACATAATGCCTGATTTATGAGGATTTTTTTTTCTCAAAGTTAGATGGTGGATTGGGATTACAGAACAATATAATTGATAATTTTTTAGCAATTCTAAAGTGTGGTGTTCATTATGAAGGGTCTTCAGTCTCAGTTGTAGTCTTCGGTCTCTAATTCACTCATCGACTTTTAGCAGAGTTGTAAAAGGTACTTCGATGCCAAAGTCAGTATATAGATGTTGGAGTGACAATCTTAAGGGTTAGATTTTCATACCTGCACTTGGCTCGTTTACACTGTATTATAGGAGTCAAACTATACAGAGACGTTGTGATTGGTTGAGGTTTTAGGGCAGAGCAACTTTTGGTAACTTGATGCTTTTAGTGGTTGTATGGTGACCAGACACTACCGTGCCACACTGTAGCCGAGTACATGTTAGTTGGAGTCGCCTACTACTCAACACTGACCATACACTTACCCTACAAGCTCGAGGACAAATCGCAAGAGGTTTAAATGGTCATGGGAACCGTATTAGGTAGGTGTGTTCCTTTCACTCTTCACAGCGCACGTGTCGTCAGTAACCGTATGGTCGCTGGTCACAGTCATAAAGATGGGAAAGAAATGATTTGATGATGCAAGTGTACCTTGAGATTTGTGCAAGACTTAATCGAACGGGGAGGAAGGCGAGGACTCTCATGAGTCTGTAGGCATGTCTGAGGAGGTGTCTGGGTCTGGGGTGCAAGAGATGCAAGATTAGGTTGATGTCGCTGGGCGGCTAGCATAAAAAATTCGTCCAAAATGACCTTCCTCGCAGGACCAGATACGACTCGACGAGCATACAAGTGACGTGTCAATTTTCCAAGTATCGCTAGTCTTTGATGGTTGAGAGCTATGCAACAAGTGTTCGTATCTTTGCTGACGACGTTCTAGATGGAGCACTCTCTGTGTAATGATGTGTGGCCATTGACAACGTGTATCATGGGTGAGAAGGTCACAAGTCTGACTTCTTCTTCATGTACCCGTGCTTGTTCACCAAGTCCAACGTGCGCGTTCCTTTTGACGAATTCACCGTAGGCGTGTTCCACACCTTGAACGTAACACCCACCCAATTACACCCTAATTCCTGGACGTCTCTTCAAACCTTCTACTTATTGGCGGAGATGTTTCGGTTGAGTTTATCTTCTCATGTCTTTTTACATTTTTATAGTTCTCGCCCTGCTAAATCGGCTAGGTGGTTGTCACAAGTAAGCCAAGCAGGGTTCAAAAATGTGTTTTTAAAAATTTGTATTTTGCATATCGATAAGGGTTATTTTCTTAACGGGAACACTCCCAAGTTTCCCTTATATTGTACTCAGGATTCCATCCGTTATCACTCGTGGCCGAAGTTGTCCATAACTGAGGACGACAAGAAGATGTTTGATATTCTGGATAAGTGTGCACAGTGGCTTCCAATTCGGAAGGTACTTAATATTTTTCTTTCTTCTCAACATTGGGTGGATTTAAAGGATATTTGTGTTTCTTTTTGACCTATTATGATGGAAACTTATTTTCAAAAGAAAAAAAAAAACTCATAAAAATGCTAAAGCTTATTTATGAATGTCTTTTAAAACCTATAAAATTGTTGTAAGTTACATAATTCTTTTACCATTATAAGCTTTTAAGTTTTTACTTCACATTAGTATCTTATTTACTATAGAATCTCACTTTTATATTTCTTATATACACAAAGTTCTTGTTGAAAATTGAGGTTCTTCTTTTTATTTTCATGATTTTCATGTATATGGGTGATAATTCAATGCGTATGTTGTCAAATGAATGAGTGAAAATTTCAAACCTTTTCAAAGGGGAGTTACATTGTTTAAAGAGTAGACGACAATGTATGTTGAATGAATTATTCACATGTCGCATTGTTTAAAGAACAAATGACACAATTTATGACTTGTCAACAAATAGTTTCTTTTAAATTTATTCACTTATAATATTATTATGATTGTAATATTTATTATTATTAATTTAGTGACATACGAAACAATTCATATTCATATAAGATAATTTTATTATAGTAATATGTTCAATTTTTAATATTTCTATTTAAGTTGCTTGATTTAAATTTTGATTAGTAGAATTTGCTTCATTTTAGTTGTTTGATTAAGTTATAAGAGTTAACTGCTTTACAAAGTCTAAACTAGAAAATTTTCACAATTAAACATCAAATACTTTTACAAAGCAACACAACCTCACATTAAGAGAGATCTAATAGACTCATTAAAATGTATCCAAACTCACATTAAATCATATTGAAATCCGAAATCCCTAGTGTCCTCCGCTTCAAACACAACCTCACATTAAGAGAGATCTAATAGACTCATTAAAGTGTATCCAAACTCACATGCTTCAAACACAACCTCACACCTCTGCTTCAAAATTGAATGGTGCCGCTTGAGGTCTTGTCCTATTAAGTAGAAAAAGTTGCTCTATGACCATAAGCTATAGTTTTTGTATAAAGACATAAATATTGATCAATTGTGGACATATAAAACATCCTTTAATATAATATATTATTCTAAAGTTATATGACATACACCTTAAGTAATATCCAAGCTTGTCCTATGTGAGTCAGGTCAAAATTAAATCAAGGTGTTTGAGGTAGTATCCTTCTAAATAAAAAGAGTTTCAGTAGTTAACTATAACTTTTGTATGGATAGCTTGGGAGACATATAAAATATCCTATAAATTAGTCTAAAGTTATATTCCTTGCATATGGTACACTATCACCATTTTGAACCCAAATCTTGCTAGTAGATATAGAAAGTGAAAATGTGTGAAAATGTACCATTTAAGCAATGTTAAAAAATGTACCATTTAAGCAATGTTACAAATATCAACATGAACATTCAAGAAACAAGATTATTATGCACAAGATTATATGTGTGAGCTTAAACCTTAAAATGTATGAGAAGATATAACTACACGAGTTAGACCTATAGTGATAAGATGAATGAGTTGGATTACATAGAAATGTTTTGTCTCTTTCTCTATATATATAAACACAAGATTAATTGATATATGTATTGGAGAATTAAATTCTATTTACTCATTCTTTCTAATTTTTTAGATTAATTTTTATTGGTTCCAGTCCTTCACAAATGGTAGACGCGAAACTTATTTTAAAATTTATGGAATACCTTACTTTTATGCAGAATTCACACTTCCTTCGTAGATGTAAATAATCATACTTAAAGAATGGGATTTTTCATTAATTTCCCTTCAATAATAAAATTGCAGTGTAAGAGTACCTTATTAGAATTTATACCTCGCGATATGACAAATTTTATATCAGGAAAATCAATTCATAATGAACAATTACATATAAACTTTTTTTAATGCACTTCAAGTCTGTATTCTTTTATATATCAAAATCATGCACTTATTAAAAATGGTTATATTTCTTGCCTATTGCCTACTCCTAAATGAAGAACATTTGATCTGTCAAATGAATATGTACCAAATATTCTAAGTAAAAAGCGAAAAAACTCGAAGAAGAATGAGAATGAATGAATGCAACATAACATAATAAAGAGATATTTATGCAAAGAAAATGCAGTAAATCCCATGAAGACATTATTGAAATTAAGAAGTTCAAGTTACCAGAAAGTTTATGACCTTATTTCAAAACACGAAACCCACCACCCGGACAATAAGCTTTAACCAAGTATGAAAAACCCTTTGAACTACGAAGAAACAAACTCTACCAAATCTCCTCTCCTTTTACTTGTGAGCAACCTTGATGCCGAAAATCTATGTTCAGATTCTGATTTCCATATCCAGATGCTACATTGAACAAGGGAGAGACATATAGATCCGAAGGAAGGTAATTATTACCTGGGGGATGAGTCTCTCTAGGGAAGACACTATCATTCAAGTGCACATTATCTGGGTATTGGAGAGAATACTCAAAGTCACTCTCATTCACATCATCAACATTCATGTTCCAGCAATCCACATATGAGGTTGGACACATCTTGGAGTGCTTAGAGGCTTCAACATTCTCCGTGAAAACTTGTTGCATGAGGAGTAGTTCGTTACCATAAGGTTCATAGAACACATGGTTTAAAGGGTTAGGTGCATTGTCCTGTGAGGGAGTTGGGGCAGTGACAATGACAGGTGTAGGGTTTGTGCTGATCAGGGTCTTGCTTCTGATGTAGTCTTCAAGTATGGAGGAATGTGGTTTTCCATTAGAGGTCTTTGTTTTCTTGTGCTTTCTCTTTGAATTCTGTCTCCTTTTGGTGGCATTCCAGTGGTTCTTTATGGCATTCTCTGATCTTCCTGGAAGGCATCTTGCCATCTCACACCAACGATTTCCAAGCCTCGAATGCATGTCTACTATTATCCTCTCTTCTTCTTCAGTCCAACTATCTTTCTGATAAGAATTCAGTTGTCAAGGAAAATATGTAACCAGTGATGTTACATTGTGACTGAAATTTATAAAAGTCACTAAAAACCAATCAAATGAAAACTTATATGGAAAAGTGAATAATGTACACATTACTGACCTATAATTATGCACCATCACAAGAATGATTGTTAATTTAGAGAGATGATAGTGTTAAGATTTTCTTCACGTTTGAGAAACACAAACATTCAAAAAAATTTATCTAGTAAAACTTATAATAATTACAAAACTTATCTTAAAAAACTTATATAACCAACTCTATTTTAAAAAGTGATTCTAAATATATTTATCATTTTATCTAATAAATTTTAAAAAACTTATCTAGTAAAAATTATATATAGTTCTACAT
>Ga0123340_1006440_pt1 | contig 11216 bp, 4 predicted proteins | sample SirMexnodulemix_FD_89961 | JGI IMG/M metagenome (GOLD analysis project Ga0123340, IMG submission 89961) | Root nodule microbial communities of legume samples collected from Mexico - Siratro Mexico nodule mix | ecosystem: Host-associated > Plants > Roots > Nodule | place: Mexico: Nepantla... | reverse complement strand
TATATATATCACCATTGTGCGATTTGTAAGAAAAATTCTTAGAAAAAAAAAGCCTAGAATTTATAAAAGATACAACATATCACTTTATTATGTACTACCATCAATATTGAAACCTAGTTCCTACAATAAATATTACTAGATATTAATTTTTTTGCTTTTTTACACTACTGACATCTATATTAATTCATCATGAATATAAAATATCCAAAATATCAAATGTAAAAAAATTATGTTGCTCTGTCTATTATCTTTCCCACTTTATAGTTACAATAAATTTATCAATTATTCAATAAAATTCTCCAAAGCCTAATTGATTCAACTATTTATTTACTAAAATTAATAAATTTGTAATGTAACATTTTTCTCTACATTTTCATTGAAAAATATGTCTAAATTTACTATTATCCAATCAACATCACTTAACAATGTGTTTGGATGAAGAGTTTTAAAAGATAGTTCATTGTTACAGAAAATTTAAAATATTTTATGAAAAATGTTTATTAGGTAGAGAATTATAAAATAATTAAAATGTTAGAATTTTTTTAGAATAATTTCATTATTTAAAATTATGCAAATTTTAAGATTTTACAATTTGTAATTCTTTATCATTTCACCTTCTCCACATATACATATTTTTCTTTTTATACTTTTTAATCGACTTATATGTTGTCACTTTAATTTTGGAGTGTCGTTGGCTTCAGATTTTTTTTTTCGAATTATATTTTTCATTAAATTTATGCTAGATTTTTTTTCAAGTAATAATGGATTTTTTTTAACTAGAGTGAGTGTAGTTATTTTAAAATTGAAATTATTTACAATTTTATTTGTTAACATTAATAATATTTTTGATAGACATTTATAGAAAACATAGTGATATTTTTAAATGGTTAAATATTATTTAATATTAAAATTGTAATATTCCATATTTTTCATGTATTAGGAATTTTATTATATAAAAATTATATAATAAACTTGAATATAAAAATTCATATATTCATCATGTGTTTCAAAATATACTTCATCATAATATTTAATAAATATATCTTCGTAAAATTATAAATAATATAAAATAAAATAAAACTTTTCCATCAATTTATTGGAGACTCACATCACCTGTCATATCTTCTACTCATGTGTGATACATTATTATGATCATATATTTAAAAATTAAAAAACACCACACAAAAGGAAGAGTAAGCTAGAGAATTTTTAAAAAAATATATTTTTGCATATTTAAAAACAAAACAAACACCATACAAAAAGAAGAGTAAGCTAGAGAGTTTTTAAAAAAAATATATTTTCGTAAATTGAATTTCGATCACAACTAAACAACAACTATCCAATCCTTTTCATAATTCATCTCACATACAAAGAGACTGGACTTTTTCTCTTCATTGAGGTAGACTCAAAGGTTTGCATCTGTCATATAATATTCATTTGTTCCGATCAGCTCATATTTCAAAACTCGGATACGAATCCCTAATACTATGTCTCGATCACACACCACATTATTCACAAACATTGATACTATGTCATATCATATATAAACATTCATTCAATTTAATTCAAATTTATACAATTCATATTTAATAAAATAAATAATTATATTATCTATTAAAAACATCTAAACTAGCTTCCATTACTTAACATTTAAAAAAAAACATACAATTAACTTCCCTTACTTAATATTAAAAAAAACATATAATTAGTTTCCCTTACTTAGCATTTTTTTTAAAAATACAATTAGTTTCCCTTACTTAGCATTTAAAAGAAAACATATAACTAGTTTCTCTTATCTTTATAGAATAGAGATATTCAACGAAATTCCAAAAATCTAAAATTACAGGCAACTTCAAGAATATGATCAAAGGATAACCTCTAATGGTGAGTTTGATAAAGAAGGATGGTGTAATTTTAGAGAGAAAAAAAAAGGAAAGAACAACTATTTAGAGAAAGTTGATAGTTTTTATAAGAATAAAACAGAATATCTTCTCCGATATAGTTGATGGTTGTTATTATAATAATAAAAATTAAATAACTAATTTTTCTTTATTTAAATATTTTTTTTGTTAAAAAAATATACAGGTGTTATCTTATTTATTTCTAAATCTAAATTCTAGATTTTATCTTAGAATTATTTTCTAGGATATTACAAAAATAAATTTTTATATTTAATAGTAATGAAAATACTTTTTCTGAAAAGAAAAATAAGTTCAATAAATTTAAATTATTTTATTTACATAGAATATTTAAAAAGCGAAATGTAATTCAAAATTTTTAAAAATTCTAAAACTTTTTATCCAAACACATGTTAAAACTAGAGGAAGATAGTGATATAAAAAATAGTGTGTAATGGAATCACACAATAAAAAAATCGAAGATGTTTGAACCTGATCCATGTTGCAATGTTCTAAACAAGAACAGGTGATATCATAGAGGGAAAATTGGTCCAAGTACGATTAAACAGGAAACTTCTTATAGGCTTAGACTCGTAACTTTTTTTTTTTTTTTTTCTATTCGAAAACTATATTTTGAACCCTTATCACATTGACCTAACTAAATAAAATCAGAAAAGATTCCAGAAACCATGAGACGCGGAAATCAAATTAAAAATTATAGAAATCCATATAAAATGAATTCTTCCACATCAATACAGTTAGAGAGGAGGTTTCATCACAAATCACTTATGTTGGAAAGGTCTTATCGACAGCCACGTATTGCTTCAAATATTCTTATTTTCCAAGACGGACATTAATGAAAATTCGCACCAGTACTTTCGTCATAACGTGGTTTTCTCAGTTCTTTGAGAAACTAGAAAAGTAAAAACAAAAATAGCAGGCAGAATAGAAAAGTAATTAAGTGTTGTTTAGAGAAGAAAATTATTCTTTTATCAACAATAAAAAATAAATTAATAGAGAAGAAAATTATGACGTGAGGTGGTGTGAACCAAGGAAAAAGAAAAGAAGACAAAAAATAGGGTCGCGTTTGGCATTGACTAAGGACGTAGACCCATTAAACTGCAATTAGGTCGCATTCACTTAACGCGAAAAGCTCTAGCGGCGGTCAACGGTCAACACCGAATGCTGTAGCGGCGGCACGCCACTACTAGCTAGCGTCCAACCGTCCAATTTCCCCTTCCGTCTCCAATCTCTACTAATTATTTTTTATTTTTTATTTTAAAAGTTTCAATAAATTTTTCTATAAATTCAATAAAAATATTGTACGCTAAGGACTGTCCAAGTCCAAGTTAGAACGAGAACATAAAATAAAGAAATTATGGGTTTATTATTATAAACTAGTCAATACTTCACATGCTTGAATAATTAGTACTTCGTTTATCGTTTAAGTCTTTATATCACATTTAATAAATATATAGTTCAAGTATACATAATTATAATAAGGATAAGGACTGTCGGCCTAAATATTATTTTGAAAAAAAAATATAAACCTTTTTCTATCTAATATGAGATGTCCTATTGTTCCTCCTAAAGGGTATTTATCTGCAAATTTGATATGCAATTCAAATGACATGGATTACCAAAGGTGTTGCAGCATATAAGTCATTAAAGTAGGCTAGTGTGGTGCTATCTATTGGGTGCTTTTTTATTACTTTGATTTTGACTGAATCAAAAGACTTAATTTGGTAATAAAAATTTTAGGTATTTTCTTTCCTGGAACAAGTTCGTGTCTTTTCTTGTGTACACATTGTAGTTGACTAGTGGTCATAGCAAGAGCAAACAGTAAAGGTTTTAATGAAAAACAGAGACGTATATTTATATACCATAATTATATAAAATAGTTGTTGGATGATTCCCCAAAATGTGTGCAATAAAAAATGAATCAATCTAATACTTTAATAAAATTACTAAGCAATAAATTATGGAGTAATACATTAAAAGGGGTTAGATTAATCCTAAAATAGAAATTGAGTGTGAGTAGCCCAAAAGAAATCTGGTTGAACTATTTTTCCTAATGCCATTGGAATAGAAATAAGAAAACCTAAGCATTTTTTGCAAGATCTTGAAAGCTAATGTATTTTTTTTTTCTTTAAGGCGAAAAAATCATACACTCATACTCACATCAAGTTTCCAAGAGCCTAATAAACAACACTAAATTCGTTTAAAAATTGTGGTACATACGATAGAAAAATACCATTGAACCACCAGAGAAGGGACTCTTATATATAATCAAGAATTCCATTGAAACACAACACAATTTCAAAACACAGCTATAAACAATAAACATTTGTGCCATTATGGAAAAGACATGTTCTTGTATTTATCACAGGTTACCACACTTCAAAGGCAAACGTTTATTCCACCATGAGCAGTCACACCCTATGAAAGCCATCAATTACAATGGAACAAAAGTAGTGTCCCGAGATGCATTACTTTCGCACATGAGATGTTGGAATTACACAGATGGTGATTTAAAAATAAAGGATAAGTTTAAAGTTGTACTATGGAAAAGTTAGCAGTATTGAGTTAGAGTCACATAATCCTCTCTCAACTACCTTGCACGCAAAAATTAAGTTTAGATTCCAAAAACTAGAAATTCTATAAGTTAAATTTACTTCCCCTGCATTCCGATTTTGGTTTTCCTGAAGCTAAAACGGCAAAGCAAACCTATATCAGCAATATACATTTTTCCTAACTTGTATTTGGTGGGTGGGGTGAGATATTTATGCTCTTGCACTGCAACCTTCATTCTTAATATGTTACATGAGTGCATCTTCTACATTATTAATGAGCTGTTTTTCATTTGCTTATTAAAAAAAGCAGTAATATAATATAATAATGGCCAGGTTAGGTTACCTGCTCACTCTTCTCTCACACCCTGCATCTCTCTTACTTTTTTTCCTTGCATTTCATTTTTTTGGGTTGTGCAGTACTTCAAATTTCATTTTCTAAGAATTTCATGAACCGTGTAATTTGGAAATAATTTTCGTATTTCACAATGTTATTTGAGAAGTTTGACTTTAAGATTGTATAATTTAAAAGTTACAAATCAGGAACTCAAAATTGTACTTTAAATCAATCAAACAATATAGTATTCATATTTTATAAGTTAATTTTGATTTCTAGACTTTATAATCTGATAGTGAATTTTATCCTTTCAGATCGTACATTTTTGAAGTTAAAATTATTTTCTTACACAATTTAAAAGTTAAGAGATTGACTTTAAAAGAATGTGTTGTAGCCCAAAACATGATTTTTACTTATAGATTATACATTTTAAAAATAGTTACGTTTTATTTCTGGATTGTATAATCTAAAACGTTTTAGACTTAATCTTAAATAAACTCCAACCTAGAAACACACATTGCTCGAAATAAAATAAAAAAAAAACAAAATCCAAACAATTATACATCTTCATGTTTAAGAATCTTCTCTTCTACTTAAATAGTATGTCAAACTCAGCCTCTCAACGCCTATATCTCCTCCGTGAGCTCTTTACACCAACCTCACTAAAACCAATAATGATGTGTCTATTCCATCACCATATAATAGAAGGAGGGTGAGTATTTTGAATTTTATAAGGATGTAGATATCAAAGTTGTGGGGTGCAAAAAGAAACATACTTAATAAAAGTATGTAGAACCTAACTCCAAGTTGGCACAATCTAATATTTATAATCAAACCCAACCTATTAAAAAGAAATAAAATAATTGCAGTTAAGTTCATACCAAATTTTTATTCGGGAAGACTAAGGTGGGAACATTTTAAAATCTAATTTATATTGTAAAAAGACTTTTAATCATTAGATTATTTTCATATTTATGGGTATATTTTACATTAGTATCATTTCTCTCTCTCTCTTTTTTTGTGGGTGTCAAAAATGGTTGAAATATAAGTCAATCTAGTTCGAGGGTTCAATTTAAGTGCATTAAAAATATTAAAAATTTATTAATTGTGACCCAAATAAATTCAACTCATTTATTATTAACTAAATATATACAAGTCAAGTTGGTGATGGATCACTCCTTTCTTTTGAATATCTAATATGATTTATTCTCTCTCTAACAGTTAAGGATGAAATTGAAATTTTTCATTGTCACTAATTCATCCTTAGCATGCCTTGAAAGAGCAACTTCATTGTGTATCAATAAGCTGACTCTCCTTGGATATCCTCTTAATTAAGCAATAATCACTTAGGTTGTTAGGAAAACTCTCCATCTTCGATATTCAAAATATTCCTCTTTTCCACAACCTTGTGTACTTCTACTACTACCTTCACCTCATTATTACTCACTTAATTCTTCACCAATCAAATCGCTTGACTGGGGGCAATGAGCTTAGAGTTTTAAGTGTTTAGCGATACGAGACCCTTTCGACATGTCCTTCTTTTTGTAGTGGATATCTTTGCTAAGAAATTATATTTTAGTAGATTATTTCTTCATACCACAAAACTTCTTCTGTTAAAAGTTAAACCCATTCATTCAGTCAGATTTTAATAATTATGGTCAAACACGTTATAATTTTCACCACTTTTAACTAATTACAAAAGTAAAATAAATATGCTTAAATGATATCACTAATACACTTTAAGTCTAACTTAACCTTACACTTTATAAGACGAGGTTTGCACCCACTTATAAATTATTAAAAAAGACTTCATTTTTAGTGGATGTGAGATCTCCAACACATCTCTCCTTGTTGTATTTATGATACCACCACTGTTGTGGTTGTTGAGAAAATCTGAGGGGTATAACCGGGAAGATCTCACAAGAAGGAGAAATGGGTCAAACATAGATAAGGGAATAACATCACCTTTAACCCAAAACCTTAAGGCAGTTATGGTCTTCTTTCTTATATATTGCTTTAACTTTCTCATTTTTATTCAATGTGAGACTTAGACTCGCACGTGGATTCTTAACAATTTCCCCCTCAAGTGAGAGTTCCCATCATACGAGCCGGTCACCGTCAGGTGGCTCTTAGTCCCTCTTCTACACTCCCTATCGCATGAGTCGGTTACCATAAGGTCGGTCCGAACTTTCGGCTCTGATACCACTTGTTGTGGTTGTTGGGAGAATTCGAGGGGGCATAACCGAGGAGATCTCACAAGAAGGAGAAATGGGCCAAACATACATAGAAAAATGACACCACCTTTAACTCAGCGTGAAACTTATGACGCCTTCTTCCTCCACCCCAATAATTTCCCATGCGCTTCCATAATTTTACAAAAAAAACAAAAATATCCTTAAGTTAGAATTTTAAAACTATTCTTACCATCCACTCCCTGATCCTACACCATTCTCCTACACCATTTTTGCTTGTTTATGCACCTCTTTATCTTTTTTGTGGACGTCGTTAGCTCCTTCTTGCACTTTGTTGGCATGTTTCTACATCTTTCTCTATTTGTATTCTGTATTCCTTAATTGTTTAGGTTGTGACTCACTATATTTTCATTGATGATGATGATGGATTGAAGAATAATAATTGCGGGATTATAGTTTGTGTTGTCTTTCCTTAATACAAAAACTCTTCAATCATGATAATATACTACTGCCAATTGTCCAATCGTTATCTTTGTCACTTACATTATTCACTACAATGTACAAACTTCACTCATTATTCCACAATTTATCTTCATTTTTTTTAGTAGGGATAACTTAGTCTTTTCATGAAGGTTATTTTTGGAATTGAAAAAATTATGGAAGTGCATGAAAAAATTATAAAAATGGAGTAAAAAGGCATCAAAATTTATATGTAAGAGTGGTTCAACAATATCAGATAAGTTCAATGACCATGTTAGGAAATATGGATTAGTGGATATGAATTCTCAAACAAATAAAAATTTTATCTACTTCTTTATTCTCTATTAAATGTATTTATCTGTCAGAAAATCAAAGTGTTATTAGTTTATTTCTTATGTAAGAAAGAAACAGAAGTGCATTGTTATTTAGCATTATGAAACATTGGTGGAAGCTTGTAAGACAAGTTGCCTTGTTTTTGTGGCCAAACACCGAATATGGAACCTAAATTGCATTGATTTTCCTTTGCCTTTTAAAATATGATTTGTTTATTGCTTGATGCAATTGCGCAGCAATTGGCGTGAACACACACCACTGAAGAAACTTATTTATTTATTTCTTAAAAGTGCTTAGAGGAGAATTACTCTCAAATGGCAGATGAACAAGAAGGAAAAATGGTTTAATTAATATTAAATAAGTAGCCCCAGCTGGTTATAAAAAAACAATATAAGTAGAGCTAAAGTCTAAAGTTGGGCAATGTACCCAACTTTAACTAAATTTGAATGCGCAAAATTTCAAGTTTTTTTTTCATGTCCCATCTGTGTTCCGTCATGTTCAATCTTGAATGGACTTTTGAAGGTTTTTTCACACGATTATCACGGTTATACCTGCTTTCTCATTTGGACTTTGGAGACAATATTTGCAGATATATCCTTTTGTTAGCCTTTTAGTTTGAATATATATATATAATCATAACGTGTTGAAAATACAACTTGAAATAACAATGTGTGTTTTTCTTATTCTTTTTACATCTTAATCTTGAAAGTTTCTTCTCTCCCCAAATTAATATTTCGATTTATCTTGCATTTGTTTTTTAAAAGGATCTTGCGCATTGGAATGTATGATTAATCTAATTTATTTTTCAAGAGCCAGAATTGAGAAATGGAAAAATAAAACCTTATACATACTTTGAATCACTCACCAAATTAAAGAGACGTGAAAATACTCATATAAAAGATTAAAATATTAAATTTGTTTATCTTTCTCTTTATACATTCTTTATCTTACTTTTTATCTAGGGCTTTCAATTTTCTTTCAATTTCTTAACATTTATTTGTTTCATTTTCCCTATTTTAGAGGGTCATCTTTATCTGCTTATGATCCCTTATCTTTAAGATGTGATAATTGATAAAAGAAAAAAGAGTACCATGTGATCCAACAGGTCAACTAAGAGCCTCTTCCATACTACGAAAAATGTTGATATAAATATGGTTAAAATTTGTTAAATACATTCCCTTCAAACTTCTTGAAAACTTATTTAATTAAAAGATCACGCATCATTCAGTATTTAAAAATTTATTTAGACTTAGCATATTAGTTCATTTAAATAAGCATAAATAATATAATGATATATACTATTATTTTATAAAAAATTACTATAATATGTAATATCATATATTTGTTAAATACCTAAGTTGTTAATATAGAGAGAGAATTGTGTAAAAAATATATAATTAGTTTACTTATTAACTTATTTGAAAATCTATGTTTTAAGTAGCTACTTATTTAAATTTGAAAAAACACACACTTACTAGCAAAACACAATACAATAAGATAAAATGTCGGTTAAAATGTAGTTAATGTAAATAAAAACACGGTGGCATTTTTAAAATTATGTGAAGAGATATTGTATACGGTTACTGATAAACCAATATACCTCATTTTACATCAGTTGACACTTCTAATCAATGTAGAAAAGACTAAAAAAATAAAAATTTAAAATTTGGTTTGGTGCTCAACCTATTACATCAGTTGTGAGCCTCAACCAATGTAAGAGGTGTTAGATGCTACATCAGTTATTACCTACAACCGATATAGAAAGTGTCTATTACATCGGTTGAAGCTCCAACCAATGTAATATTCTCCAACATGTGAAAAAATTCGATTTTTGAGTAAGCGCGCACAGATTTATTAACCTAATATTTTCACTCCTTTCATTATTTGTTTTTCCCTTTCTTGTCTCTCTCTAGTGTGTTCTCTATTCTTCTCACTCACACTCATTTGGTTGGTTCTTTCATTGCCTTCATCGATTTTTTTCAGCATGTTCGACATAGGTGGTTTGCTAACTTCTTTACGTTGTAGGTTTTTTAAGGATGTCATACACTTGATGCGTGAGTTTTTCTCCACCATGAATGCTTGGTTCGAGACCCTTACTATTTCTCTTTGAAGAAGTTAGCAATTTTGTAAAATTCATTAAAAATAGTTAGAAATTTGTTTTTGACTCAAATTTTTAGCAACAACTTGATTTAGTATATATTTGATGGTAGAGTCTTTACATTGTATAGATTTATTATATATTTTGAGTTGCAAAAATTTTGGGTGAAAAAACTTTAAACGACCATAACTTTTGACAGAGAGCTTGGATTGAGACGCTTCAAAAATAAAAGTTGCTCGAAATGGTGTAATGAAGCTCATGGACGATAACCAGAGGGGATTTGAAATCCATTTTTTTTCAAAATTCTATCATTTACTATTTTTTTATTTTTTTAGTATTTTTCACATTTTTTTTTATTTCACCTTTCTATACTTGTCGAAAATTTCTATAAATTATTGGATGTTTCCTTGTATGGATTAGAGATCTATCAAAGAATTATGGAAAATTGTAGAATTTTTTTTAAAAAGATTGAGATATTACATCGGTTGTGGGCTCCCAACCGATGTAATAGGGTAGATATTACATTGATTGAGAGCCACAATCGATGTAATATCTCCTCCTGAACGTTTTTACGATTGATATTTTACATCGGTGGTTTATTTATCAACTAATATAGTATATGCGCATACTACATCGATTATAGAACCGATGTAGAAAGTTCAAGACTTTATATATTGTTTACATCTACATCGATTCTGCAACCGATATAGAATATCCTCTAAAACTAATGTATAAAGAATTTTTTGGATTAGTAACATAGAAAACACGTGGTATACAAAACTAATAATATAAACAAGCAAAAACACATATGTGAACTATTGGCATTTTTTAAAATTTTAAAAAATAATTTGAGTCATCATTAAATATTTAAATTAAAAATTATAGAATCACATATCCTTTAAAATATATTTTAATTTACTGGCCATGTTTGTTCGATGTAAGAAATATTGAAAAATAAAAATTTAATGGATCATTTACTGACAAAAATTATGTACCTTATATGCAAATGAAAACAAGGTATACAATAGCTTTGGAGAATCATTAGATATGGTTATAGATTATGGATATATATTTTTAAAAGATGAATGTAAACTTTGTAGTATAAATATAGACACTTTTTACATTATTGTCCATAAAATTATTTTAAATATTCACGTGTCTGATATATGTGCCAAGTTAGCATATATACAATTTAAGAAAAAATAAATTAGTTTTTGGATAATAATATTGACCAAAATAAAACATCATTAATTCTAACTCAATACAAAATAGGTTTTTTATAAAATTAGTTTTATATTTAATTTTATA
>Ga0123340_1006437_pt1 | contig 11219 bp, 4 predicted proteins | sample SirMexnodulemix_FD_89961 | JGI IMG/M metagenome (GOLD analysis project Ga0123340, IMG submission 89961) | Root nodule microbial communities of legume samples collected from Mexico - Siratro Mexico nodule mix | ecosystem: Host-associated > Plants > Roots > Nodule | place: Mexico: Nepantla... | reverse complement strand
TTTTTGTGTTTAATATATTTTAATGTGTAATTAATCTGGTTAAATTAAATGAAGATCTGAAAGAATTAAAATTGACTAAAGGATAAAATAATTCCATTGTTTTGTAAGAAACATAGATAATTGATACTCATACAATGGGAATGAGAAATTAGTTTAAATTGTGATAAAGGTATAAAAAAATCAAAGAAAAGATGAAATAATTTAATTCAAAAGATAAAGAAAACTCAAAATGTTAAAAAGATGTTTTAGAAGTATTTCCCAAAAGTTATTTGACAATTTTTAAAAGTGTTGAACTATATTTTTTATTGGATTATTTATTTTTAATCCCGTCCTTTCATCTAATTGTTCATTTGAAAAATTATGTTTCAGTTTGAGTTTGTAAAAAAAAAATAGTTGAAGGAAGATTTGTGTAAAAGATTTGGTGAAAATGCAAATATAGAGAAGTGAAAATACTATATTGAAAAGGTGAAAACACTTAACTAATCACAATACTAAATAATTATTTAGGTTTACAATGTCAAAAAGAATGTTTCATCTTATCTCAAAAAGATATTATATTCCCTTGAATTATAAAAGTATTAAAGGTTTGAGATAAAAAAAAAAAAAACAATTCTCATAAAAGAAGGAAGGGCACCAGCTGCTATCATTGGACAAATCTGACGCTGGAAGTGAAGAGTAGGCAATTTCAAATTTTTGTAATTTTGGGAACCCTAAACCCTAAAGCCCTTCACTTTTCTCAATCCTTCGACATGAGTATGACCCAATTCGCCATGGTATGCTTTTACGTTTCTCTGTTTATTTCTATCTATAGTTATATAATGGATGGTGCTCAAATGGATTTCAATCTTGAACTGCCATGCACTTCCCTTTTCCCTGTATTATCTATCAAGGTCGTAACAATTGCATTGCTAAATATTGAAGTTACAAATTTCTGAACCCTAGGATACGTGTTAGCACAAAGGTTGTTCCTTTTTCTTTCCCAATGTTAATTGAGGGCTTTTTTAAGAACATTAGTTTCGGTGGTGTCAATGTAATATCCTCATGTCTCATGATTTCGCTTGGCCTTTATGTTATTTATACTGGCATGGCGCTAAGTAACATCTCTTTAGAAGGACTTACCTTGCTGTGTTCAACATTTTAACTGAGTCCTAGAACTGACACTGACGTTTCTGTATTTCAGCTTGAGGAGTTGGCTTTTCTTGTTAAGGACAATCTTCCTTGCAAGCATCTAGTTCTCGAGATGGAAGAGGTTTTGGTTAACTTTCTTCAGGATGATCATTCTAGGTAACATTTGTGAGATAATTTGAGTGTGGTGTTTAACTTGAGTATTAGTGGCAGGTTTAGTTAATGCAAGTATTGATGTTTTACTTGTCTTGAGGGCATGGTTAAAGACAAATTTGAAGACTCAGTGGATCCCTGCACATCCTTTCAAAGGAAGGGGGGAGGGGGTGAGGAGGAATAATTCTAAACAATTTGATGTTTTTAAAGTTTCTCTTGTGTATGTTTATGACCCCTAAAAGTATGGAAAGCAATTTAATGTGTTAGAAATGAGGAAAAACATTATTGCAATTAGTGTTTTTAAAATTGGAGAAGCAATATTGCATCACAAATTTCAGGGAAAACGCAATCACAACACTGTTGTATTGTGGAGCTTGCAGAAAACACCATAAAGGTCATGTTACTTGTTGTGGCTGCATGTTGTGTCATGTTTGTGGGTTGGTGGAATCCATGGAGAGGGTAAGGTTTTCAGCTTTTTTGGAAAGGTGGAATCCATGGAGGCAGAGTGGATCTGATTTTGCAAGGGATGTTGAGAGTTCTATGTGCGTGAGTTTGGAGAAATGAAATCAAAGGAGACTGGGTTTGGTTTGCGTTAATCATAAGAGAGAGGGCTAAGTTTGAGTTCGATTCTTAAATTGACTCACTATACTTTAGTAATCTTACGTGCAACCTTTCACGTGACCATTTAAAACACTTCCATATTTCCTCAAGTGACCTCTTCTTTATTCTATTTAGTGTTTATTCACTTGGCCTTTGGAGTTTTAAACTAAACCCAGTTTTCTCCCTCATAATTTCTCTCTGAAGATTATAAAAGACTGTTTTAATCTCTCTCAAGGGCATAATCTTTTATAATATGATTTTATAATATGCCACTGTTATTTTTTCTATGTGTATATATATTATATTTCAACCACTGTGTGCCTTTTGCTGTTAGTATGCAATGCTATCTGCTATTTGATACAGTGGATATTTAGCTTTTCCCAATTTTCCATGATCCCATTGTTGACAACACTGGTTACCGATAAAAATGTTTTCAAATTCAATATAGTTAAATTTTGTTGCATGGTTCTTGTATGCAAAATAAAAGGGTTCATTTACCGCATTCTAAAAAAATATGACAAACATTTTAGCTTAACAATTCAATTATTAATTTTAAAACCAGATAGTGCATTTTCAAGCTTTCTTGCAATATAAATAGTCTTAAGGTCTTAATGTATGTTGATTAATGTGTAAAGGGGATTTTGTAAAAATGGCTCTAAAGCTTTGTCAGTCATTTATGGCATCTGACTATAGCTAGTTTTTGTGGCATTTAAGCACATGCATGGTGTGTTAAATAGTTGTTTTACAATGATTGGAAGTTTTTTCTGGTACTGGTATTATCTAATATGCTTCTTAATATCTGTTTTTATTGACTATAGTTCAGATGGGATCTTGGAATTGGAGCCAATGAACTCCTACAACCGTCTTCTTTTGCATCGCCTTGCTGAGATATTTGGGTACTCCTGAACTTTATTTTAGTCAATTTCAAAATTCCTTTCTGGTTTTGTTTTGAATCTGCTTCTACTTTTCTTTCATTTGATAGTTTTAATTGGTGCCAGGTTTGCACATGAGTCTGTTGGTGAAGGAGATGACCGTCATTTGATTTTGGAGAGATGTCCAGATACGTCCATGTAAATGAACTTCCCTTTGTTTCTCTCCTGCTATTCTTATATCTAGCATAGTTTGTGGATTACTTTATTTTATTGGTATTTCAATAATTATTGTATGGCCTCTTTTGCGAATAACATTTGTTTTGGATGGACTGCAGACCTCCAATCCTTGTTAGTGATATCCTATGGAAGGATGATGAACCTCAATCTCTGGTTACTTCCCACCAAATATTAAGGAGGAGCGAAGCCTCTCCAGGTAATGAATGCTACTGATTCTTAGATCAGTAGTTACCATAGCACATCATGTACAATAGTAACCAACATGTAGAATCGACCATTATCAGTAAGTTGGATATTTTTCTATGATGTGGTTCATGTTCTGGTTAGGTAGCCTTAATTTGTGTGATGTGTCTTTCAGTCTCGCAGACAAACAATGCATCGTTTTCAAAGTCATTGGAGGAGAGAAAAGCAGCTTATTTAATTGCCCGTGAGCGAATTTTCTCTGTGAAGTTGGAAGAGGTAAAAGAGCCTGGTGAACAAAAGCCTCGGAGTGTGCCTGTGGTTGCCCGCAGAATGATTGCTCATGCACTGGGTCAAAGAATTCATACAAAGAATCAGAATGGCTTGGCTAGTGACAGTATGAAGGATAGAGGCCTCAAAGATGAATTGAATGCTCAACATAAGAACAGTGAAGTGTCCAATCTCACCAAAGATTGCGAAGAGTTTTTACACCTAAGAAGGAATCCAAACAACAGAATAAGAAACACTAGCAGTTCTAATGCATCCTCACATAATAAAAGGAATGATCAAACTCCAGTTGACAAAGAGTTGCCTCTATCCTCTCAAGATAGAAAACAAGGGCAAAGTGTAAACAAAGACTACATGAAAAAGGAGCACTTGGGAGCTGCAAAGAGAATGTTTGCTCATGCTTTAGGAGTGCAATCTGTGAAGGATGGTTCAGTTCCTAGAAGTAGAAGTGAAGAAACAAAGAGGAATTGAGCTGAGAAGGTTTTGATATATTTAGAGCAGAATGAAATTCTGTTGCTCCAAATGGACCTCTTAATAGGTGCTCCCCCGGTTTCAAATTTCAATCACAATCATGAAGATGAGTAATTGAGCATTCTTTGCTCAGGAGATACATGCAAATGACTATCCTAGTATTATGTTGGTTGCTTAGCTCTTCTGTGACTGCTGGAGTAACTTCCCTAGCAGCCAAGTCAAAGGGCATCATGAAAGCACTATTCAGAATCAAGTATGACCTGTTTTGGTTATGTTGGAAGATGAAGGAACAGGCTCTGGTGCTTTGGTTCGTCAGCTATTTGTTAGACATGCAGTTCTAGTTCATGCTACTTGTGTTTAGTTTGTTCTGTCTATGTGATGGTTTTCATTATGGCTGTTTCAGGGGCTAGGGGCAATGCTTGGTTTCCCCTAACATGGAGGGTGTTATGTATATAATATTTAAAATTAAAATCATAAATTTAATGTTCCATGCTTAGAAATTCCAAATTTCTTCCTTGTAACCCTTATGATAATTGTGTCATTGATTTGTAGCTGTTTGATTTTGGAAATATCTTCAATCTGTAAGAGGATAGTCTATATTTACTATATGAGAATAACTACATGGCTAGTTTTAGGCCATTAACGCATTTCTGGCTTCAAGCTTTGCCAGGCCTCAAAAGTTTAATACGTTAAGGTTTAAGAATAATGTTAATTTAAACAAATAAATAAGTCTTAATATATATTTTTGAAATATTATACGAAGTTTAAATGCTTTTACAGAAAAGTGTTATAGCACATCAAAATATGATTATTTTTTTTTTTAAATTCATCCATTAATTGCAAATTTTTATTAATAGTACAAGCAATTGTTGCTATCACTCACTTTTTAGTTTCAAAACTGAAGTTGTTAAAATCCTAGTTCGAATTATGTCTTGAGGTGAATTAATTAAATCAGTTATCTGAGCCACTGAAAGTGAAATGTTAAAGTGAAGATAATAAATATTAGAATAAGCTTAGTACGATTTTCCTTAAGCCCAACATTATACAAATAAAAATTCAGTATAACTTTCTACTTTATCAGTTATTGGATGGGCAACTTAAATTACAAACAATTTTAGAAATGAAAAATGAAATTGCGTTTGACTAATAACTTTTGGATTAGACAATTTAGAAATCTTTTAAAAGAATAAGTTTTAAATTAAAAAATTCAGTTATCATTTATACTTTTAAATTGTACATTCCAAAAACCATTAAAATTATACAATTTAAAAATAAAAAAAATAACTTTCAAATTATACAATTTAAAAATGTATTTTAAATTATTCAATCTATTTTTTTAAATGATTTTCAAATTATATAATTTAAAAACCAATAATGATTTCCAGATTGAATAATTCAAAAACTTTTCTAATTAGGCAATCCAAAAAACACTTTTGATTTTACACAATCTTGAAAGGATAAAATGAAAATTTTTATATTTATGGAAGTGCAGGATCAAAATATGGAGGTGAAGAAAGAAATGGCCACAATTTAACTCGGTAAGAAGTGATCCACGTTTGCTATGGGGACAAGCTGCTGATTACCGAAAACTTAACACAGTTGTACTGAATGAATGTACTTCTAAATATTAATTTTCAAAAATACACAAATAGGAATTTAAAAAATTATCAAAATTCATTTTCAAAAACAATATATTTAGCTAACTATTAGTCTATTACTTTAAACAGTTGCACGGTTGCCACAAATTTGATCTGGCTCCCACGGTAGGTTTAAAGCATTTGAATCTCAACAATTATCCCCTTTGTTTACTATCGTAATTACTCAGCAGATCCATATACATGATGGGAACTCGGAAAGTATCAATTTTCAACACATAAAAACAAAGGATAAATTCACCCAAAAATGTGGAACACTGGGTGGTGACATGACTTGCAACTATTAATTAGCATTGTGTCGTTTATAGTACAAGACCCTTTCGTTCAATTATCCTGCAATCCGCAGTGAGTGCTCAGGGACTGTTGCAACATTAGCCGAGTATAAAACACAGGAGCCATGGCCAACACTAACATGCTTGCCAACATTGTCCATCACATCTCAATGTCTTCAAGATCAGGTAGGGGAAACCGAAGAATTGCAGCAATGCCACTTATCTGGGCTAGTTCTGTCCATCAATATAAAGTTGACATGTTCAATTTCAAACAGACAGAAAACTAGAACATAAATGTTTGTGCAGAAATTGATTTACTTCTGTGAAGAAGCTCTAAATAACAAAAAGAGGAAGAAAAAAAGAAGATAACGTTTTAGTTTATATATCGTAATCTTATTACTTCTACCTTCTTTTTCAATAATTGTTCACCATTCCCAGTTAATGAATTTCTAGGATAAATAATATCCCGCACTCCACTCATTCCCCAAAATAGTAAAGAATAATGAAAGTAATAAAACTTACGCTCTCCAGAGACATGCATGGATGAAAATACATGGACAGATCCTCCTGAATCCTTAACAGAGTTTACCAGGTTAACAAACTTCTGTCTTGTTGCTATATCTGAATTCCTGTAACCAAAAGGATATAGCGAAGACACAACTCCATCACAACATCAAACAGAGAATTTTCTGGCTTAAATTCCAAATCCCAAGCTAACAAATAGGATGGTAAAAAAAATGCAAAGATAAAGTTAAGTTATGATGCTATACGGGCTCAAAAGTAAACACCAAAATATATTTCTATAAAACAAAAATTGAAGTAAAAGGTAGTTTGTAAATAAGTTTGGTCTAAACCATTTTCAAGGATGGACAAGAGATACACAAGATACATGACTAAATTAAAACAAAAACGAAGGATGCGGGAAGCCAAAGTATGAATCAGAAAGAACGATCCAGCATGTTGTCTTTTCATTCAGAATATTTTATGACATACAAACCTGAAAAGATCATCTGTAATGAGAAGAGTTTGAACAGCTAGGCGTTCATTGGCAACCTCAACATGTTTCATTCCATAGCAAGCGCGTGATGGATCCTGTTTTACACCAAAGATATTCAATCAGATTTGCTATATTTCTGAAAATGCAAAATTTAGGTAAGCTGTTTTTACACCGTTGCAAAGACAATAATTTAAGGGAGAAACATGAGTATGCTAAGATGATGCTTCCTTAGATTTTGATTCTCTCTCGAAAGCAGATTTTTAATGCTTCATTGTGCACAAGAAAAAGAGAAAAGGTACTTCTGTAGTACAGACAGGAAAATGACGGTTTCCCATGATAAAAAAATATTAGAATGAAAAACAGAAAGGAAATTTGATGGAAGACGTACTCCTCTCATGTAAATTGATAAAGTAAACGTCTAGCTCAAAATCATTATTAGACCAATTCATCATGCCACCGTATAAAAGATCAATACTCTTCTTTTACGCATATGACTATGAGCAAATAGAAGTTAAGCAAAGATCTTATTGATCCACCCAAACTTAGTGTCTCTAACTCATTTTAAAGTTCAACTAATTCGGAAGAAATTAAAATATAGGGATATGATATGACATTCTAATCATAAAAATAGGCAAGGTAAAACAAATGCATCTCAAAAAATAGAACCTGACATTTGAAAGCATGTTGTAGAAATCCTTCATAACTCGAACCTGAAGGAAAATAAAGAATAAAGCTTAATCCACGCTCAATAGAAAATAAGTAAACATAATACGGAAATTTTTCAGTAGTTGCAAACAAAAAAGTAAAAGATAGGTACTGATTCGGTTTTGATGGTACCTCTTGTGCTGCTTTGGTATCTTTTATCAAATTCATGACATTTGGAGCATCCAAAACCTCCCTTAAACTATGCCTACACATAATAAATAATAAAGAGATAAGATAAAGAAAATACAACAGTACACACAAGCAATTGAACAACAAAGTTAATCCTTAAAACAACAGTGCGTTAATCTATGTTTGCAGCCATGTTGTTTAGTCAATATCTAAATAAATGGATGTCTTTGATAGTCACCCATGAGACTTGGCATTCACCCAAAACCCTTATATATGGAGCAGATACAATGGCAAAAATATTTTAATCACCAGCCTCAAATAATGTGTATAACTTTGTTAAATGAACTGTTAAAGGTAGGCATATTACACCAGCATATCACACATGAGAAAGATTACGCAAGTCAAGCCACAGTTAATTGATCAGCAAGCACAACAATCTTCACGTGTTTGTGTTAATTCTAATTTGCTCATGAAGCTTTTGTAACATCCTAAAAGAGTAGGAAAAGAGAATATGCAAATAAACAAAGCAACTATACTTGTATCCTGAAGTTGTATGCACAAGAATGATGCGTGATTTGTTTTCAATAATAGGTCGCAACTGTCTTCGTTCTGCCTCCAAAAATAAGTGACGATGAAACTGATCCTGAAACAGAAACAGAGGCTTAATATAGGCATAATAAACACTTCTATTAAACCACTAAAGATGATTTTTTATTATTAATAATAATACATACATGCAAACACACACTATCAAATTTGTAAATATTCACCATGAATGAAGCCCAATAAAGCAAACAGGAAATAATTGCTCACCTTTGTAAATCCTGGACTTGCAATTACAGCACAACGAACCACGTTGAAATCAATATGTTTCAAGAAGGCCTAAACAGATTCGTAGAAGTCCAGTAAATTTGTCAATGCCCCTTTCCCACATTTTTTGTTGAAAGTATATATATATATATATTAAAGGTAAGAAAGAAAGACTGGCAAAAGGTCTAGATATGTTCTCTTAAGCAAGAGTAAAGAAACATAGAAAAGACATTCATTCATACAATAAGGTGAATTGATAACTAGCATTCTCATCCAGGCCTCTAATATTATAAAGCAAGATGCCCATATTTGGTACATGGGTATGATATTATTACCATGAGCATCTCATATTACTAGGGGAATTCAAAACTAGCTACACATATATAACGTAACAACAAAAATCAGGTGATAGAGCTTTAAGGGGTATTTGTATTTGCATTATATCATTAGCTTTAATTTCATAAACACCCTTAATTCAAAAAGAAGTTTTATAAATCATAGTAAATCCATTTCCATTTTCTTATATGGAATATGTATAACTAATGAGAATAAATGCTAAAGATAAAAAATCTATGTCCTTATTTACCTGCAAAACATTCTCGAAGAACTTATCCAAAGCCTACAAAAGGGAGGGGTGCTTTAGAATTGTATCACTCAAGTTCTATAATTCATTCACTAACATGTTACAATAGAGTGCTAGATCATACTTTCTCATAAGCAGCAATTGCATGCCCATGCTTGCGAGGAATAGATGTTTCTATCCGTGAACGAGTAACAGTCATACTGTTTTATTGGACATAATAAGATGAGTTATTTCATTGTAATGACAGAAGTACATGGCGAAAATACACTAAAGTATCAAAAGGCAGAACGTGTATTTAATTTCCAGTGTGTGGTTACCCACAGAAATCAAACAAAAATAACAGTGACCATGTTTAATAGTAGAGTGCCGAGGAAATTATCTTATGAATAAAATGGTATTATAAGTAATATATATAAACGAAACCTAGAAAACTTATGGCTAACCTTCTACCAACAAGGAGGATATGAGCTAATCCTTCTTGCATCAACACCACCGCTAGATCAGCACTAGCACCAGGATCTGCAAAATTTATGGAATTTTCATTCACAGTTTTGATTACTAAGATTTACACCAACAGTCAAACAACGAAAGACCAGATGAGGATTGTTAATTCCGTGTCTGTTTGAAAAATATGACCGGTTCTATGTGAATAATTTATTTCATTCTTTCCACTATTTTTGCTAAAGCAACTTAAAGGTGTGCAGGAGATTTAAGACACCACATAGAGTAGCAATTCAACAATTTTATCAATTGATAATAGGTAAAGTAATATCTTCATTCTTCAAACTAGCATATTTTGTAATTTCCACACACACAGATTACGTTACTAAAATTTCCATAATTATAAAAGAATTGAGACATTCATATAACTTGATATGTACCAGAGGCCTGCTGTAGTACCTCCAAAGCCAAAGAATCCCAAACATCCTACAAGAGGCAGAATATAATCCTCAGTAATCATGAGAAAAAAGGGTACGGGGTTGGGGGGGGGAGGGAACTATCCAAATGTGATTTTCATAAAGATTCCTCCCCACTCATTCTTTGACATTCTAACCATAATCGCACAGTGATATATCCAAGCAAAAGGCCTAGCTTATATGCATGTGAAGCAAATATTTAACAATGCGAAATGAATCGTAACAAGAAGCACAACGATTCAAAAGAAAATACCTTTCTGACCACAAACGGTCGCTGCAGTTCAAGTTCTAGAGTATGGAAAGCTCCTATCTGCAACGTGTTACAAAGATGACAACTTAAGTTTGGCAGTAACAATCCGGAGATAAAATCAGGATGACAGTTGCTGCTGTTCACTACCTTGACATGTTCATTCTCTAAAATGTTCTTTCCACGAACACGCAGAATAGAACCTTCTTTGTCATAATCAGCAACCTAGTATAAAACAAAATCAAGATAACACCAAACCTGAAAAAACTATCAGAAATCCTATGGACAGCACAAAAATACCTCTTCCACTTTAATTTCCAATTTGAGCTTAACGCGCTCGGCATCTCGACCGCCATGAGCGGCTTCTCTAACAACCTTCCTATTACAATTACAACAAGCAAGAAAACGAGAGGAATATGAAAATTGAAAAACAGTTTATGCGATCAAAGAAAGCGATAATTGAGAGAAAAAGAGCACCTAACAGTAACGGCCATGACAGAGTCTCCGGGAGCAATCAAGTTATACGCAAACCACAGATCATCGGTATCCACCGCCACCATCTGCACAGTGCACAGAATAAACGTGAAGAAGAAATTTGAAGGAATAGAGAACGAAACTGAAGTCTAGAGAATAGCAATTGAACCTTAACGCTACCAGGTCCATTCGGAACGAGGTCTTTGCGAACGATCCTCATGGCTGTTGATACAACACCACACTTTCTACCCTTTTCTTTCTCCTTCAAACTACGCTTCTACTGCAGGCAGGCACATGCACTCACTGTCACCAAAACATAGATCGGGCTTTTGCTTTTAGCACCCACGCAATTACTTCCTGCACCTCCCTATTCCATTCCAATCTTTCGTTTTGATACGAAAATTTTCAAATTTTAAAAAGTTAAATATATTAAATTTCAATTGTTTTTTTATTTTGAAGTATTTATTTTTTTAAATATTTCATATAGATAGAGCAATTCAAATT
>Ga0123340_1006428_pt1 | contig 11226 bp, 3 predicted proteins | sample SirMexnodulemix_FD_89961 | JGI IMG/M metagenome (GOLD analysis project Ga0123340, IMG submission 89961) | Root nodule microbial communities of legume samples collected from Mexico - Siratro Mexico nodule mix | ecosystem: Host-associated > Plants > Roots > Nodule | place: Mexico: Nepantla... | reverse complement strand
TACTTATATTTTGTATAATAAAATAATAAATATTAATATTAATATTTAATTATATTTTTATAAATTAATTTTTATTTCAAATTATTTTTTAAAAAATATTTTAATTTTTTTAAAATATATTGATATACAAAAATTAATTTTTACCTATCACACCATTCACAAACTTTTATAATCTTTTCACTCAAATCTCACCATCTTTCTCTTAATACAAACAACTAAACTTTTCACATATTATTATCTTAAATTTACTTAAATCCATCCTCTCAAATTCATTCATTCATTCAAACAAACCCTAAAATGTACCATGTCATATTAGAAGAATCAAGACGAGAAATATGATATTTTAAAAACCTTCTTGAGGGAATGTGCATCTTATCCCTTCTTTGAAAGAGCAAATAGAAATAATGATTAAGCCTAAAATTGTTCAAATTCATGCTTATTTTGAGAACATTGTCAACCTGTATAAGTGTATCCCACAAATCAGTTTGTTGGTGCTTATAGAAAAATCCCCTGCCAGTCCATTCCTTACCTTTAGAAACATATAAAATCAGCCAACTTTATTCTCGATAATGATAATGATTCTCTTTAGATAATATTGTTTATATAAAATTATGTAAAAGTTTTATTGTGAAAACTCCTTTAAGATAAGTTAATATAATTTTTAAAAGATACATACTCAAGTGCTTATTCAAAATGATAAGAGGAAGACATGTGGCAACCATCTTTTAATCAAATGTTGGTTCTTTTGAAAGAAACACATCCAGCAGAGAACTTTATACTTCAAGATTATTATAGAACCTTGAAACTAATTTCAAAACTTGGTTTGTCTACAATAAATATTGATTGCTGTATTGATGATGGGTGTATGCTGTTCTACTCAGATAAAGATAAACAATTAATAAAATGTAAGTTTTGTCACAAATTTCGTTACAAAACAAAGAGGGCGGGTAGGAGCTAAACATCAAGATGTTTCTATAAAGAAAATACATTGTTTACTCTGATACTTAAGGTTAGGAGATTATATGCCTTAAAGAAAATAATAAACTCATCTTAGTAGATGAAAAAGTAGATGAAAAAGTTGGTTTAGTTAGTTTGTTGGTAAATAAAGTTAGATAAAAATTAGAAAGATGAGAAGAGATATAGATTTGAAGGTAGAAGTAAAAGTAAAAATAAAAATGAGAGATTTTTTTTTTTAAATTGATAAAGAATTTTTTAAAAATGTTACGTGGCAGTGAATATTTCGTTGCCATGTGGAGAATTAATGATTTAATTGTTGGGATTATTATTTAAATTAAAAATAAAAGAGTTGTTTTTATTTATTGAAGGACTTTTAGTAAATCAAAATTCGATTTCATGAAACGTTAACTACGGTTGGAAGTTATAGGATGATAATTGTTCATTAGTACATGATTTGATTTAATGGTATGAAAAGATATGAACAAAAGATTAATGAAATAGTAAAATAAACGGAGAAAGGAACAAAATAATATTGTCATCCCATCACAAAAAGTATATTTTAAAATACTTTTTTATTTTTATTTTTACGTTTAGAAAATTACTTTCTAAAATGTTAAGAAAATAAAAGTGTGTTTAAAAAATGCATTATAGAATGTAATAACAGTGTTTAAAATTTAGTTCTTAATGTATATATTTTCTTCTTTTACACTATGGATTATACTTTCTAACACAATTCTAGTTTTCCACATTTTTTAAAACTTAATTTAATACATTTTATCTTCTCAATTTCAATTAAAGAAATTAAAGGATGTATTTGAAAAAAAGGTACACATGTTATTAAAGAAACAAAATGGGAGTCTATATAAAAAAGTGGAGGTGTATATAGTAGGAGCCTTTTTCTATTATATAACAAGTTATATTTATCAGGGCAAACACTTCGTACACCCTATCATTTTTGACATGCATCTATCACTTTCAAAAATGTCCAAAAATATTTTTAGAAAAAAGTAAGTTTTGGAAACACTTTAAAAACCATTTTAATTTTTTTTTTCAGAATACAAATTTTATATTTTAAAAAGTGCTTTTTAGAAAGTATTTTTTAAATATAAAATTTAAATTTCGGAAAAATTTTTCCGAAATGTATTTTAAGAAACATTTTTCAAAAGGTAAATTTATGTTCCAAAAACTTTTTAGACTATATTTTTCAAAAATTAATAGTAAGGATATGTATATACTTTCACATCCATGATGAGTCAAAATTGATGGTTGCAAGAAGGATTTGTCGAAAGCCACTTGCATTCTTCATTCTCTATTTTCATACCCTTAAAAAATTTGAAGTTTCAATTTTACTTTTCCGAAATTTAAATTCTGTATCATCTATTCTAAAATATAAATTTTTATGAACTTTTTAACAAAATTATTTTTAAAAAATAAATAAATTTTTTAATACATATTTTGGAATATATTGTACTGTAGAATGTATATTCTAAAATACAAGTATATATTGTAGATTTATAATATAAAATACAAAATATATATTTTAAATTATATATTTCAAAATATATATTTTATATTTTAGATTCGACATTCCATAATAATTTAATTTTTAAATTCTGAGATTATACGATTTGAAAGTCATAGATTGCATATTTCGGAATTGAAGGCCAATAACTGATAATTTATTTTTACAAGATGGAATTTCAATTTTTACTGGGTGCAACTTGAAAATATGGGGGTGCAAAATGCAACTGTCTTCATGAAAGTGTGTTGGGCCTTAAGTGATTGGTGAAGTCCAATTAGTCGTACCCGTTAAGGTGGCTTATTTTGTTATTATTTGTTTTTTATTATTTTTATATTAGAGGAGTTGTTCTTCTTCCTAGTGTTTCAGAGAGTGAGAAGCAGTGATGGAGGCAGAGGAGGAGCAACGGCGTCGTTTAAAGCTTGAAGAGGCCCTTGAAATCCAATCCCTTAGACGCATCATTAGCGCTTACCTCAAGTACTTCTTCGTTTCTTCTCATTTTTTCTTCAATTTTTCGTACTTTTCAAATCACCGTTCAACAACCTAAGGCAAAACGAAGTGTGTTTTTATTTTTGTTTTTGTCAATTCATGATGTTGAGATTCAAGAGCTAGTTCAAGTGTTCCGAGAAAAAAATTTGAATGTTTTTAATTTTTATTATAGTTCACTGTTATAATTTTTACTTTTCTTTTTATCTTATTTTGGTTTCAAAGAAGTGTAACGATTTCGCTAATACAAGAAACTGTTTGTTTTGATTTATGTGGCAAAGGTATTTTTTTTTATTTAATTTTATGAATAATAGAACTGAGAGCCTGATGCAGTTATCTGGTTTCTCGATGGAAGTGATGTTTTTTTTTTTTTTTTTCATATTTCACTATTTCTTTCGAATATGAAAAATGTAAATTTTATCGTTGTGTTATTTGATTTGTTAATTTTTCTGTCTGTTACTGAAAAATATAAATGTTATTGCATCAAATTAAAGTAGCGGTTCTTGGTCGAAATTCAAATGCACACAGCTACAAGTGTGTAAAACCACAGAAATGGTGTTGAATTCTTTAGCTGTATGAGTAAAGATTGTTGTTTTTGTTTGTTTATGAAATTTTACTGTGATTTTACATGTCATATTTTGTTTTTATCATGAGATTATTTACAAAAAAATATCTCCCTGGTAACACTGTATCCTAATCTTTTACTTATTTGTTCCGATGCAGCTATCCTGATGCTGCAGAGGAGGATGTTAGAAGATATGAAAAGTCTTACAGGAAGCTTCCACCTGCCCATAAGGTATTTTTGTCCTCTGCTTTTGCTTGAGAATCTGGAAGTGCAATGCTGTTAACTTGATGTTTGACAGTTCAGTTCCCGGTGCTTTGTTTCGTTTTTCTGCCACTATCAGATTTGTTATGAATGGCTGTGATGTGGCACAAATAGAGTAGGACAAAGCTTTTAAATGCTGGTTGCAGTTGCGGTTTCCTAAGGGTTCTTGACAATGTAGGAAATCCCAGACAAATGCTTCTGCAATTGTGATCATGGAGATTTCATAAACTTAAACGTAGTGGCCAAAATTGTGGTTGTAGACAGTTTTTTTTTTTTTTTAAAAAAAAAAAATCTTTACTAAGATAAAACTTAGACGTTGTCCTTTATGTGATTTTGGTGTTATTTTTCGATCTAAACAGAAGTTTCACCTTAGTAATCTGTGCCAATCTTTATGAAAAAAATTTGTTACTCAGATTATTGAGTGATTTGAAACTCCAATTTTGAATGGTAATAAAACTAAAGCTTCTAAGAAATTGCATACTTTTTTCCCATAGAATAGCGATATTTCCTTGGGATTACACTGTTATTTCTGGCTTGTGTCTTCCTAAGCTTGAGCAAGATGGGCACACTTTGGTCAATTCAGACTATATGGATTGAGCTTTTGTCTGTCAGTCACTGTTGAAAATAATGCAGAAGAGAAACAACATAACAAACACTTAATGGATCTCTTGATTGGTTGCCACTTGGTTTTTGATTCTGTACAAATTTCAATGCTGCTGGTTATTGAATCTTGTGGTAAAGAGATGAGTTGAATCCTGCTTTCCTGTCATATGAAAATAGAGATAATACAGAAAGAATTGTGTGAATGATCTATCTAAAACTGCATAAATTTATTCTTTATCCTGGATTTACTATAGGAATTATTAACTCCTAATCTAGCTTCTAAATTAGAGCGCTAGTGTACTGTAAGTGTCTAATGCACATAGTTTCCACAGTTCTCAAGTTGTTTTGTAATTTCTGTTCATTTTTATATTCCCTTGTTTACTGAACCTTTTTTTTGTGTTTGTAGGCTTTGTTACCCCACTATCCTCGAAAGTTTCAAAGATTACGCAGGTATATTTAGCATTCTCTATTTTCATTGCTTTATAATTTTTCTCTCTTTTGTTAGTCTTATAAAGAAAAAAAAGTCAAGAATTGATGTTGATTCTAATGATGCTTTATTTGTGGAGTAAGAAAAGACACTTTTGGAATTATTTTAGTTTTGAGATCAAATAAGAAAAGAACGATGTTTTAATCTTTTGTATGCATGGTTATAACTCAACAGTATTCAGTATATGCTTTTCTCTCTTTGTATGGGACAAAACGGAGATGCAATTCCTTAGGTACTTTTAGTTCTCTACATCATACTGTAGTTATTAAATATCAACTTTTATAAAAACTAAACATCATTCTTAGGATGGTACATTTGTTCATCTTGTACTGTTGTTCAAATTTGTATTTTGATATCTTTTTGAAAGAATTTGGAAAAGTTTATAAGAAACATAACTGAACCCCTCTTGTGTTTCCTTGTGTCTGTAAAGGATCTGATGACTTAAACGTAATCAAGGAAATATTATTATGGTATATAAATAATTAATTTTGCCATGGACGCTGTTCGATTGTGAAATCAAAGCATTTTCTTCTAGAATAACTGAATCACGATAATTAGCTAAACAAAGTGTTCTAACTAACCTTATAACTAGGCTGTACTGGCTTTGGTGGACTAGTTTCTGTTCTTTCTCAGAACTGCTTATCTTTTTTCAATATGCCTTGCTTAGGATTCTTTTACCATGTTAAGCTTTGATTTTTGTTAAATGTGTAAGTTTTCTTAAAAACAATTACCAGTTAAATATATAGATATGACACGGACACGGATACATAAACACTAGTAATCTCCAAAATATAGGACACAGGAATACATATCTATATATTACATCACTATGAATTATATAAATTGACAATCAAGATTTATGGATTAAACAATCATCTATGAACAAGACTAGCCAAATATAACAAAAAATGAATCTAATTTATTTATCTAAAATCCAAAAGGTGAAAAAAATGTATATAATCTAAATATTCTTGATTACATACAGGATTTGTTTCTTATTTCTATAATAGGTTTATGAGTTTTTAGGAAATTATTGTATTAATCCCTTTTAAAATTGTGTTGGAACCATGATAGAATTGTCAAATACATAGTAAATTGTCTTTTGAATTGGACACTTCGCCAATACATGTCGTATGAGTGTCACGGGACATGTCACTTAAAACGGAATAAAAAATTTGTTCATGTTAAGAGGAAATTAGAATTTTAGCAAGCACAATTCCAAGTGGAGGTGATAATTAGAGATATTATCTTTTTTATTCTCAATTCATGTTTTCATTGAGCTATAAAATGAATGCATATGAACATTATAGCATGTTCCAGCAGTTAATAATGGATAATTAGATTTTATTTAATAATGGTAACAGATATGACTGGAAATAGCATGTGAAATTTTGTAGTCTCTGAAGATTTTGGTTTGTTGTGTTTCCCATTGGTGCAGGTGTATATCAATGAACTCTCATTTTATATTTGGCATGCTTCAGGTCAGAATTAAGTCTGTCAGTGGTTAATTCATTAAATGTGTTATGGGCATATTTGATATTGTTAAAATGAACATTGTAGGCATTCGAACCTCCACTTGACATGAGCCAGGATATAGATTTTAGTGAAGATCCACATCCTGAATCAACCCAAAAAGATCATTTAGTTTCTGAAGGGATTAATGCTTGTTCATGTGAGTCAGCCCCTGTGAGAATAACATGTTCTGTATCCGATCAACATTGTTGTGTGGAAGACAGCAATCATACATGCAGATCACAAGGACTGGCACATCCAAATGAGGTTTCTGTAGCATTCGTGACTCCGTGATCCTTTTTGATTCAGTAGATAAGAATTATGACATTTCACTGGTTCAATCATTCTTTTTGTTTTTCATTTAGAAATTTGACTCTGTAGATAACAACAGGAGGTGCACATTGAGAGTCTTCACCAGTCAAATACTGGGAGCCTCTCTCCGAGCTTGATAAATACTAAAGAAACTACTGAATACTGTGGAAGTTCTATTACTGATTCCAATGGCAATGTAATTCCTTCTCTGTTGTGATATTCTAAATTTTTTCATCTTTTAGAGTCACCAAGTTGGTCATTAGTTATGGAAATTCCTTGTGATTAATTTATGTAAATGTTATGGTAATTCTTGAAAAAAAGAGAAGTTTTGATACATTTTAGAGTAATTGAATGAATGCTTGTGACATCTTCCTGCACTTTAGCACCAATATAGTATTAGTTAGTTTTTTTAGTTGACACATCTCATTCATCCTCCTACCTTTCCTTTTTCTCTCTCAGACATGCTCGCAAAAAATCAAAGTGTATTCATAGCAATTTAGTCATGCCAATTGAGACATGTTGCCTAGAGATAGTAATAAATGTCCTCAAATCTCATTTGATACCATTCTAGATGGACATTTGAATTGTAAAGAAACAATTCTTTCTTAGTACCCCTTTAGCTTATTGATTCTATGTCAAGTTCAAGCCTTATGCAGTCTTTAGATTTCTACCTCTTGTCTTGTTCAAATAGAATTAGCCTTCAGTATATATTAATGATTGTGTTTTGCAGTATTAGTTTTACTCTAATATGCATCCATATTGATCTACGGTCATTTTTAACATCCTCCTTATTTCAGGTGTCAGTCACCTCATCTCAGCAACAATGGTTGGAGCCATCTTTACGATTGAATGTTCCTTTAGTTGATGTAGATAAGGTATAATTATATTCTAAGCATTATTCTTTTCTGTTGTCAATTTAGGATAATGGAAAGGTTTGGGTCTTAATGGGTAGAGTTTTACTTCAACTACACAATGAAACAAGAAATAATTATATCGATAACCATCACACCAAATACATTTTCAGCTCCACTATTTGTAATAATCAATCTCTCTAAAACGAGGAAACAAATATGATGAAATAAATAAGCGTATTCTGAAGATATTTTATTGTAATCAATACGGAGATAGTGAAGATATTTTATTGTAATCAATACGGAGATAGTGAAGATATTTTTATTCTAATTATAAACCACAATTTTTAACATTTTTTTGGATCAGTCTATGGTACAAAATAGATGGTGGCTGGACAACAACTGGGAATTTATATTGGAGTTAGATGAAATTTAGGTCATTTCCTGAATGAATATGTAGTGTTGCCTGAAATGAATCAAGATCTGAGAAGTTAGCAAAGTTTAGAGGTTGAGAAAAAAACGTAAACTTATACTTGACACTGGTTTGGCTTTACCAGAGTAAGAAAGTAGCTTTCTGTAATAATTCATACATCATTAGTGCTGTTTATCTTAATCTTATATAGTTTACTCTTTTTATTTTTCAATTTTCCCTCATTTAGAGAATTCTGAGAAAGTGGGGCTTTTATATGGTTTTGTTGCATATATTTATTTTGTTACTGCTTTTACCTCAGGTGCGATGTATTGTAAGGAACATAGTTAGGGACTGGGCAGCAGAGGTACTGCATGTTAATTTATTGCCTTTTTTTAAATTTATTTCTTTTATGATGGTTATCATGAAAAAGTTGATTCATTATCCACTTTTATGCTTGTGAAAAATTATTTTAAAAGGGTAAAAAAGAACGTGATCAGTGCTACAACCCTATTCTTGAAGAGCTTAATACGCTATTTCCTAATCGCAGTGAAAAGAGGTAAAACTTAACATCTTGATACCGGCAGAAATTTCTTTTGACTTGCAGATTGTTTGCACAATTTGTTTGACTCTAATAGCGTGTAATTTCTTAAGCAGTCCACCTGCATGTTTAGTTCCTGGTGCTGGGCTTGGTCGGCTGGCCCTTGAGATTTCATGTTTAGGTGCGTATGTATTATCAGGTTTATATAGAAATTTTGACTCGTTTACTTATATTATAACTAATACATCGTATTTCCATGCAGGATTTATCAGTCAGGGAAATGAATTTTCATACTACATGATGATATGCTCAAGTTTTATTCTTAACCAGTATGAATAAGGCTTATCTATTTCATGTTGATCTTGTTAATGTTAGAGCAATTGCTTATTTGTTTGAATTCACAGAGTGATGATTGCTGTTCTCTAACGTTTGGGTCTTTTCTCTCTTTGTTCTCAATCAATTTTGCTTCATGAAACATTTAAGTTCCCAAACTGCTGGTGAGTGGACAATTTATCCTTGGATTCACAGCAATTGTAATTCATTATCAGACAGTGATCAACTTCGTCCTGTTTCAATACCAGATATTCATCCAGCCAGGTATAACAATGACACTTAATAAAATAAAATTTAAGGGTAGAATACAAGGTTACAAAAAGGGACCATATTGACTGTTAGAGATTTAAATGGTAATATAAAATGATTCATGTGTCTTCTTCTAATAACTTAAATTTTTGGGATAGTTTTTTCATGATATGGTATCATAACTTATGAATATTACATCTCTGGACAACATCTGATATCATCATAATAAGTTTGGGATCAAACCATAATAGTCATATAACAATATTATTAATTCAAGTGATCGTGTTTGATCCATACAACTCCATTCATCTAATAAAAATAAAAAAACAACTTAAGTTTCAAGGCATGGTTGGCAGTCTTCTGCTCTGTCCTCTCTTGAAGCCTAAAAGGCTCATACATGAGGAGCTGTCTTAGCATGTTAGAGATGTGATATAAATTCATTTGTTCTTATTCACCTGGCATCTCAATCTTTGGGATAATTAGAATATCATCACAGTTTTCTGTTGGTTAAAGTGATAATCTTGTTCTTTTAGGCTCAAAAAAGTAATATCTGGTCAAATATGTTTGTGTTATCAACAGTGAATGTAGAAGATTAGTAGTTTGTAGAAATATTTAAACATCAATAGATCTTCTGGTATGGTATATCACGTCTTATAATCATAATATTCTTCAATCGTGCAGTGCAGGAATTACTGAAGGCTTTTCCATGTGTGGAGGTGACTTTGTTGAAGTCTACAGTGATTCAAGCCAAGTTGGTAGGAGAAATTACTAATAGTCTTCTATATTTTTTATTTTTTAACAATAAATATTTTCTCAACAGCTATAAGAGAGTAAACTTAAATTATGGAACAGCTATAAGAGGGTGTTCTGATTCTATTCATATGTGTGTACCTATGCTTTGAATTACGGAACAAATGGACAATACATATTTTGAATTATGGAATGAGTCTCTGAGATGATGAAATCTAACACATTTTGAGTTTTTAACAAAAGTACATGTAATTCGATATGGCCACTTGTTAGTCTATACGACTTCAAACTTAGTTGTTACTGATTCAGAGCTTAATAATTTTGTTCTTTAAATAGTTAAAATTTGAACCCTGACAGTTGGTATTTGAATGGAGGATAACTGCTGCATGGTTCTATAATTAATTATTGTACAATAATTTCTAACTACTTAAAATGACCATGCAGGTGCATGGGATGCAGTTGTGACGTGTTTCTTTATTGACACCGCTCATAATATTGTTGAGTACATTGAAATAATTTCAAAGATTCTGAAAGATGGGGGAGTAAGTTCTTGAATTGAAATCACCAAATAGATATCATATATCTGTTGTCATTTGTTTTTCACCTTTGTTCTTCATACTCAGATGAAATTGATATCATATCTTAACAGGTTTGGATAAATTTGGGACCTCTACTATATCACTTTGCTGATGTGTATGGACAGGAGGACGTATAATTCTTTTTCTTTTGACTCATTATTATTATTATTATTTTATTATAGCATTACACGCTTGCTGTGTATTATCTTACTCTGAAACTTGTCTGTAGGAAATGTCCATTGAATTGAGTTTGGAAGATGTTAAGAGGGTAGCATTAAATTATGGATTTGAATTAGAGGTAATTCTTCCTTGAATAACGCCCTTCTAGTTATGCAAGGTTTGGATTATCTAAATCATATTTTTATTATCTGTTGTGTTGGGTTGCAGAAAGAAAGCACAATTGAGACAACTTACACCACAAATCCTAGATCAATGATGCAAGTAAGCTTTTTACTGTACACATGCCATCAGCTCCTTTCCCATGTGTGTTCTTAAGTTCCTAGCATGTCATAGCTTTGTAGTCTCAGAAATTTCAAATTGCCTAAATCTGAGTTTGAAAAAACTTTAACCATGTCGGTCCAACCTTTTATATGATGATTAAGTGTGCAGAGACAGTTTCTGATGTGAACCGGTTTTGAAACTTGAAAATCAAATTTTATTATATATATATATATATATATATATATATATATATATATAAAAATATTATTATCTATTTTTTGTCTTTTTTTTTATATATTTTTTTTTTATAGAAAATATATTTTTTTATTTTTTGTTTTATGAGAAAAAGATTTTCTATAGTATATGTCTGTG
>Ga0123340_1006424_pt1 | contig 11229 bp, 3 predicted proteins | sample SirMexnodulemix_FD_89961 | JGI IMG/M metagenome (GOLD analysis project Ga0123340, IMG submission 89961) | Root nodule microbial communities of legume samples collected from Mexico - Siratro Mexico nodule mix | ecosystem: Host-associated > Plants > Roots > Nodule | place: Mexico: Nepantla... | reverse complement strand
TATATATATATATATATATATTATAGTTATATAGATTTTTAAAATTTATGTAAAAAAACTCATTTTCTTATCAAGATTTCAATTTTTTATTTTGTATATAATGTTGTAAGTAATATATATTGTGTTTAAGATTAATTATAATTTACCACTAAGTATCATCCGTATTTTTTGTGTGTAAAATTTTATATTCGAGCAGCTTTTACACTTGACTGTTAAAAAATGTACCACATTTAAGGTATGGAAAATTACAAAAAAGCACGTCTCAACTATGTATATCTAAATCTGACTTACATTATGTAGGTAATATTGAATGAATTATGTTTCAATTTTTTAAGAAAAAATATTTTTTAACATAAGAGCATTTTATTATATTTTTTAATAGGTTAAACTTTTTAGCAAAAGGAGAAACCAAAAATAAGTTAACTTATTCTAATTTGATTAATTATTTATTTTTTCATATACATCAAATGCTTAGGTTAAAGTGATTAAAATAAAAAGCTTTTTTTTATATATAAAACGGAAGAATTTGTTATACATACAATAGACAAATCAATTAATTTAATAGTTTAATTTCAATATGCTACCAATCAATCAGAAATTATTTTATGTTAATTATCACAAAACTTAAGAATCATGATCATACAAAAATCTAAGCATGATTCACTCCACACACGATGGATTGATCAATTTGTGTGGCTGTCATATTCGCTTATAAGTATATTTATCCAAAATGACGCAGATTATATAAATCTCGAACAGTTTTAGACGTTAGAATTCCGATAGCCCACGTTTTCTATTGAAATTTTTGACACTGTTCTCTTTTCACCACCTCACAGTGTTCCCCTCAGAAGAATAATATAGCAGCCCTAACTCAAGAACAATGAACAACACGTAGTATACTTTAATAGTTGCTTAAGCAGGTGAAATTGAACTTGACAATGAAACCAAAGTTGAACACGTTAAAATTCTGATTCTTCAATAGGCCCCACAAATTCAAAGTCTAAAGCATAACCTTTCAACTTTCAACCTCAGTACATGTCACATATGTTTTGTCGTGAGGCGAGGTTGTTCTTTGGTGAGAAATGGGCTGACAAATCCTCTGCCTTATCTCTTATTAGGTACAACAGAAATTGGTATGGTCTGGTTTGGTTTGTTCTAACTGGACTTTCACCTTTTCTTTTTCTTTTTTTCTGTCCATTTCTGTGTCATAATTAACTTGTCATTTCCTCTTCATAACAACCAAAAAGAAAAAGCTTTCTTCACTTTAATCGATTAAATATCAGCTAATAAATACAATATATAGCAATAAGTCGAAAAGAAAACGAATTTAATAACGGGAAAGAGAAAGCAGAAGTCAAAACATTTTAACAGTTTTTGAATGAGAGGGATGTTTGGTAAAAGTTAGAGGTGTAAACTGTATTACAAGAAAGGAAAAACTATTATATTTCTGAATTCGTTTTGTTAAACATATAGAATCATTAAAACTATTATTTTTGGCCTTTTAATTTAGTGTATTAGTGGCTTTGATGTTTATAGTTTTCATTGCAAAATTTTTTAGTTCATAGATTTTTTAAAAATTGTACTTTTTATGGTTTTAATTATTTTGTATATTTTATTCTGTATTAAACATTTGAATAATGAACGTTTATAACTTTATTATTTATGTAATATTATTTATTAAACTGTTTCACTTTTACAAATTAAAATAATTAGTAGTTATATGCTTTTGTGGATTTATGCACCACGTGTTAAAAATTCAATAACAAGTTAACTATTTTTATGAGAAAGAAATATAAAAACTACAACTACTCATTATTAAATTAAAGAAACCAAAGTTTTAAAAGCCAATACAAAATCATCTACTATAATTTATGAAAGGAAAATTATTATATTTTTTTGACAAGATGCATGACCAACTGAAACGATTCTTGGACCAAACAAATTAGAAAGAATGAGCAAGGTCCTTCCTCCTTGCTTTAAAAATTAAAATCAAATCCATATTCTTTCCCTTTCTGCTTACTTTAATTAATTTACCTTTGATTAGATTATTTTCTTGGCAACTACTTTATTAGGTCAACTATAATATAAAGTTCATACGATAAGATTTTATTTTACTTTATCTGGACAACATTTACTCTATATAATTTTTAAGATTTTGTTTGCAACTTTTGCTTTAATATGCACGAATTTTTTTTTTTTTATTGAGAATTTACATCTTTCAAAAATTAAAAAATAATTCTTATTACTCACAGTCTTAAACTTTATATTACAAAAACATGTTTTAATGGTGTGTTTTGTAAGACTCAGGTTAAACTTATAATAGTGACTATAACTTCTCATTGGAAATGTCTTTAGAGTAAAAACTGATATTGTTCTTCCAATTCTCTTCTCTTATCATTCTTCTTTCTAATATCCAAAACATACGAGGTCAAACACCATTTCTCTCTTATCCAATTTAAGGCTATAAAGATATTAAACTTGGCAGCTTTCTTAAGGAAGTTTATTTTCAACGGTTTCTCTTAAAATTTTTATCTTTTTCTCTGAAAAATTTCCTGCATACGGTTTGGTGGGAAAAATATGGTTTTATGAATTTGAGCTTATTTTTAGAATTTCATGAGTAGGAATTGGGGCTTTTGAAATAAAGGAAACTCTTTTTGATGTTGTAGCTCATCCTCGTCTTTTAATCTTTGTTCCCTTGAGCTATAAGAAAATCAACTAAGGAAAACTGACTCAAATTTATATTTCAATTTAGATTTTAAATGATATTTTTTGTATAGGGATGATACTCGTGTAATGAAGGTGTAGATCAAATTGTGAGACTTTTGGAAAGAGTTCAACACTAGAACTCAATTTTGGCTTTCGAATATGTTTTTGGCTTTTGTTGAAACTTGTAGTTTGGAAACTTAGAATGTTATGATATAAGGAAAATTGTAATGGTTAGAAAATGTACTTTGATATGTACTTAAGACATTTAATTTAAATGTTCATTTTTTAGTGAATCTTGATCAATTTAATATTAGTTAACTCGATGTTTCCCTCCTATATTCTAAAATGCCAATTCTTTTTTACGTGGATTTAGATTAAGATTTTTAGTGTAAGTTTTACTTTGTTTTAATAAAACACGAGGCAACATTTTTTTTCTTTGGATTGACTATTGGAATGTGAAATGTAATGGTGGAGTAAGGGGAATTTGTCCATCTTTGCAAATTTTAAACTTCAGATTTTTTGATATTCGAATTATAGCCCCCTTAGTAAAAATTTACTAAAAAGAGAAATTGGTTAATTTTTATTAAATTTTGCTTTAATGAAAATGAAAATCCTACTTATTAAAATTCCATTGAAGAGAAATTCGTTAAATTTTTGGAGAATTTCACTTAGCGAGATAATTTTGTTTAAAGAAATTCATCTCACTAAAATGGAGATGTCTCTTTATCTAATTAGTTTTTATGTTAAAAAATTTATGTAACTTTAACTTTAATATTTAACATTAGTAAAAATAAGGTTATCTGTAAAATTCTAATGCTTTAAACATGTTGGTTTATATATATAACTATGGAATGTGATGAATACATGTCTTATTTTTTTTAACGAGATAAGAATTATTAATATAATTGGTGTGAGAGATAGGGAGATATTTTAGTCTTGAATAAGTATAATGTATGATAGAAATGTTAAAATTCACTTATCGTCTAAATCATATAAATAAAGGTATATGAAAAATTAATAAATTTTATCTATTTTAGGAATGAGTGTGCGAGAAGCTACTTCGATATATTTTGGTTACCAATTTGACTTAAAATTAGAGACAATTTAATTGTTAATATACCTTTAACAATAACTCATATACAATTATTAACTCATAATGTTCAAATTCAAATATTTCTTTTAAGATTTTATTAGACAATAAATATACTTCTAAATGACACATTTATGTAATATTTTGATATTAATTTTTTGAGAATTTTTTTGTTAAGTTACCCTTTCATATGTGTCTTGGTCTTAGAGTGTGATGATCATAGTTTAATATAAAACCAAATGAGAATTTAGGTTTTAGATTTACAATAGATAAAATATATAGCCATTGTAATGGTTTTTGAAATACTTTATTTATAGATTTCATACACCCACATTCATTTTATTTTGTTCTCTCTCTCTCTCTCTCACACACATATATATATAGATATATAAAAGGATGGTTTGATTACAAATTGTAATAGGCATACAATTTAGAGCCCTTCTTTAAAATGAATTTAGAAAAAAAATAGTTGTCGCTAATACAATGTACTTATTAAATTGGTAAAACGTAGCAATCAATCGAGGAAAAAAAAGTAGAAGTTTGCATTTGAATAAAAAAATTAGGGAGGTCGAATGGAAAGAAAGAAGATGGAAGCAGTTCAGGCCTGATAATGGTGAGGGTTTTGGCAGCATCACATATGAGAAAGGTGCTGTGGCATACCCAACTGCATCTTTGTAACGATGCAAGAGAATTATTTGGTCCAAGAATATGATGGTGTAAGCCTTATTCTTTATGCAATAACGCCAACCATAACCATACCATCAAATCCTGTCATTGGGACATTCCATGTACCTTTACGTGCTTGACATGCCATCACTAATGTCTAATTTCGAATTTCATTTGCGTGCTAATAATCTTTGCCCTTAAAGATGCTCATATAGCATGTTGCATTTTTTTTAAATGGAACATTGTCTATCAGAAAATTAATCGCATATATCCTGCAATAATTGCTACTATTTAAATATAATACATGCATCATTTGAAATATAATATAATGTTAAGGGTCATGTTAAGATGATTACTAGCACAGGCAGTATGGTATGGAGGAGTAATTTACTGGTGTAGCAGACACTCTAAACAAACACTAAGCTTGATTTTTGTCAGACAGAAGTCCAATTGTTGAATATAATTCAGAACATGTTTCTTTTTTCAACCATAGATCATATCATTGAATTTAGCCAACCATAATTTCAAGCCAAAATATAATCCAAATTAAGGGTCAAGAGTCTTGTCAGAACAAGCTTGAGTGGTATTAGTTTTTTAGATTACCAATAGCATGATACTGTGCTGATTGGGTACTTACTGAAACTTGAATTAAGTATAGGGATGAATATTTCTTACCATGGCAAGCAAGTGGATTTTGTGAAAAATGTGGAACCTTTGTTTCTTGACATAAGGAAGTAGAGTAGACAAGAATTTAGCATTGGTAGATTTTCAATGGGAATATATAAAAAAGCTCCAAATTAGAGTAGCATTTATTCATAGAGAGCAAAGCTCCAATCACAAAGGTAGAGCCTTTGGGAACAATTCTCATATGTATACAAGTTGTTCAATAATACTCAAACTTCACGGTCATGTTTATATATTAATGAATAATAATACTATAAAAGAGAAGGTTTTTGAAGAGCAAAAAGATAATTCCAAAACGTATTGGAGGAGGCAAGAGGTCAGAGATATTTAGCCCATGGCATACTTCTGGGTCCAGCTTCTAGCAGTGGACTCATACTTGACTTTATCAGTCTTGCACATGTGAGCAATTTCAGGCATCAAAGGGTCATCAGGATTTGGATCCGTTAGCAGAGAACAAATAGAGAGCAGCACCTGCATCATGATTTTTGACAACCAGTCAGCATTTACTACAAACAGAAACAAAGTAATAATGACATCAATGAGTAAAGGTCCCCCAAATGACCTTTGATATGGTGAGAGCAGGACTCCATTGCTCTTTTAGTATGTCCAGGCAAATATTGCCATTGCTGTTAATGTTGGGATGGAACACCTTGGTCCTGAATGCCACCTGTAAAATAGTTTTTGATACATCAATCAGATCTAGCGCTTCACAGTAAATACCAGTTACTAGAATTCTAAACTGAAGACAAATATGATTTTGTTAATGATTTTGCTACTATATGGCTGCTTATGTGTGTATTGCTCTAGAAAAACAGATGTTCCACCTTCAAATATGTCAAAGGAAGAGACTCTTTGCATATCCATAGTCATTTGTAAATGAAAGTTTAGCTGAAATAAAGAGAATTGGTGTCAGAAACAGGAGTAACAGTTTTTGGTGTATACCTTGGGAGGTTTGAAGGGATAATCAGGAGGGAAATGGATGATGACGAGGAAAACGCCACCAGCATAAGGACTGTCATTTGGACCAATGATGGTTGCTTGCCAGTTGAACATGTCCTCGCCCACAGGCCCTGAAATCCGCCATAACAAGCATGTCACACTACACTGCAGTATGGTTGCAGCTAATAACACAATTCAACTTTCATTCAACCTCCTTACCTGCACTGCATGAAGTTGGTGGATCTCTCTGTAAGTCCTTCAACTCCTTCAGTATTCTCTTGGATGCCATTCACGTGATTTTAGAATCGTAGAAGAGAAGGAAGCCAAAATGATTAGAACACTACAAGAAACAAAGCATGTTGCAGGCTATTTAAGGGCTAGAGAAGGGAGATTGAACAGAATCAAGAGTTCCATTCACCAACAGAAGTGGGCACAGTATATATTCCTCACGAAAAAAAAGATAAGATTCTAATATCATTCAACTTCTAGACGCGGGAGAAATGAATGAACCAAATCTGTTTGCCACATTACATAGTATTTTGCAACCTCCTGCTGTCAATCTAATCATCGTTGGAAGAAGGGTTCACACCATAAGATTCTTCCTTAAGGTATTATATCAAAGCTAAACGTTGAATCTACAGAGACATAATTATAGTTTAGTTTACTATTTGTGAATTAAGAAAAGCCAGACAACTCTTCTGACCATTTAAGACTTTATTTTATCTTCCCTTTTTAGCTTCTGGCAGCACTTCCCTGTGAAATGCATCGATGCCAAAACAAATAGTTATGGGACAACCCACTCCAAAAAGAAGAAATTAGATCCACACTTTGCTAGTCGATTCTCACAGTCCACACGTTGAGTATCTGATAAAGTTGGTGACAAGTCAAAGATGAACTTGGTCTTGTTCTGTGAATCCTTCAAAATAACGTATATTCCTGCGCAACGGTGGAAGCACAAAGTTGTTGACAGCTCAGATAATATTCTTTTCATTGCATATCAGTTAAGATTGCATTTTAAAATTCGTTTTTACCAGCCTGAGGCTGCAATTGTCACAGCATTCTAGTTGGCTAAGTCAATCTGATAGGAACAAACGAATGGAAGAATGAAACCTTAATCAAACCAACTATATCCAAGCTGTTAAAGCAGCTAACATAATTAATTACATATACTTAGTTCATATTCAAAGCCACGTATGCATGCAAGCACTTCCTAGATTAGATTACAACATGAATAGAATCCGTGTCCACTGCTGGAAATATCCATCTAATAACAATCAATACAACAGGAAAACAGCCAACAGAAACGCAAGTGCGGTGCGCACGCCAAACATATTGAAATTATGACTGTACAGATCCTACAGCCAGAGACAATTAGACAAATAGCTTGATGCTTTTGAGTGAACCTTGATGTGGTCAGTTGGACGCCGTGATTCCTTCATCTAGGTTGGAAATAGTATAAGATATAGAATGGCAAAGACTAAAGTCATGTCATCCTTCGCAAACTACTATATTAAGATTTGAAGATCACAAAATGGAACAGGCCTTTTGCCCCTTTCTCTTCTTTTTCTTCTGCTTTGGGGGCTGGAGAACTACCTTGATGGCCGCATCAAAAACAGCCTTCACATTCTGTATTCAAAGGCTAACATCAATAAGGTTGACTTCCTTTAACCTTAGAACTTTTAAAGATTCAGAGAACATATGCAAACCTGTTGTGTTTTTGAACTACATTCAATATAAACTGGAGCACCGATAAGCTTTCTCAGTTCCTCACCCTTCAGAAAATAAAGTAAATTAGACCACTAATCTACCAAGTATGTTCATGCCCGTATTGTGGACAACAAATAAAGGCTAAAAGAAATAAACAGTAAAAGAAAATGCAAAAACAAATTGAAGGAAGTACTGGCAAATAACAAGCACCTGTGCCGTGGTGATGGGCACTGCGCTAGGATGATCTTGGAAGAACTGCTTATCATCCCGAAGATCTACAAGACAATGATTTGGTTGTCATGAAATTGAGATTCTGATAAATCATGAAGCCACTTGTGTAAATATGCGCACTCTTTCATCCTACACTACCTAATACACTTCAAAACTCCAGACTTCTCAAGTTTTTATTAGTAACCACTGATGCAGCGTTTAGAGCAACCACTGCAATTTGCTAAAGTCACAACCCAAAACTGCGGTAGGTTTGTAATACAGGAAGGAACTTCATTCCTTCTCTAGTGAATAACAACCAATCAAGTAACCGCAATAGCTTTAGATGATAGAATTTAGGTATAGACAAATAATTAGAGGTTTGGTTTATTGAACAAGTAAATGCCTCATTATAAAACAGTGAGGGATACACAACGTGAGCATAAGAAGGCAATTCATCATAAATGAAGAAACTTCAAAATATCATGGGTTTATCATGGAACTACAGTTATGCTGAATGTTATCTACCGCATAAGGAGCACATTAACAGTGTAGCAAAATTAGAGAAAGTAATGAAAGGACAAGAATCTAACCAAGTTTTGTTCCAACAAGAATAATTGGAACACCAGGAGCATAATGCCTCAACTCAGGAATCCACTGGAAAAGAAGGGAGCAAAATTAGACCAGAGAAGAGAGAGGGAAAAAAGAAATAAGAAAAAGAAAAATACCAAGCTTACCTTTTTGGCAACATTTTCATAGCTGGCCCTGCTTATGAGAGAGAAAGCAAGCAGGAAAACATCTGCTCCACGATAGCTTAAGGGTCTTAATCTATTGTAATCTTCTTGGCCTGTTCCACGAGTTTAAAACATTATAACCATGACAAGACACTCCCAAAATACAGTAAGTATGAAAGATAACACGGAAACTATACTCACCAGCAGTATCCCACAACCCAAGATTCACAGTGCTTCCATCCACCACTACATTTGCACTGAAATTGTCAAAGACAGTCGGCACATAGTCCTGTTGCAATGAATCACAAAGAAACACAAGATGTCACAATTACTACATCCCCATGATTAGGTCAATTGCAAGTCAAACAGCATAAAGAAAATCATTTTGAAGATCCTCACATCAATCCCAAAAACAAAGATCTAAGTCCCCAGATACCAATTTCAGCAAACCTTCTGAGAGGATACATTGTGCCTCCGGGGAGTCCTATAAAGCAAAAGGACAGCATCTAGGAATTGAAATCAACATCCAAGATTTAACCAAAGATTTTATTTTTCCCCATTTCACCCAAATTACAAACAGCCCTATTTCAACGGTCCTCTCCAAGGAGGAAATATGAAATTGACAACACAAAGGAAAAAAAAAATCCATCTTTTATCTGTTTAAATAAAAGATAAGGATAACAGAACCAAGAAAACCCTAGGAACAAAAACAAACAAAAGAAAAAAGAAACGAATTACGAAGAACACAAGCAACCCCATTTCTTACAAAGTAATAACAAATAGGTCAGAAGTATCCCCAACCCATATTTTGTCATTGTCTGAAAACCCAGTTAAGTCAGAACCTGAAAAGCACATAAAGTGTGAAGCTTTCTTTGGGGTGAGAGAAGCAAGAACAGAAGGGGCACTGACCGTAGGGAAAGTGTTGCTGGTGTAGGAGATAAGCATGCAAGTCTTGCCGACGGCACCGTCACCAACGGTGACACACTTGATGAACCTGGAGGCACTCATTGGTATGTTTGTAGGAGGAAGTATAAAGGCTAATGGTTCATGTGGCAATGGTGAGTGAAATTGTGCATGTTCAAGAGGAGGAAGAAGAAGAAGAAGAAAGAGAAGGGAGAGAGAAGAAAGAAGAAAAGGGTGTTAGAGAAAGGGGAAAAGAATTGAAATTTGTGTAGTGCTGGAGCTGGGCCTGCATGTTGTAGTTGCCAGCTATTGTTTTTGTTATGCCACAAATTCATCATCTTTCATCTCTTGGACTACCAAATTTTAATATGCCCCCACCAACTCCCCTCACCTTCACTCCAATGCCTTTATCAAATTAAGTAATCCAAACAAAATTGATAAACTTTTACAAGATATTTTATGATTTGTGTAAAATCTTAAATTCCCATTACATATCATACATATGTGGGTGTTTTGCATTAATAAAATAATTAAATAAATACTTTTATAAGCTATTAATAACGAAAACAAATTTGACCAGATCATCTGAATTAATTAATTAACTTTACTAATTTACAGGACTATATTAGAAATATCTTACCTTGAGAATAACTCTTTTAAATAAAAATAAATGTGAGATGAATAGTATTTGGCAAATATTTACTTGTGTTTCTTAGATACTATAACAATAAAACATTTTTCTATCTCTGTATAAGAAAGAGTTTGATTTGTTATTTTGAACTCTGATGTTAGAAGGTAAGACAAAACAGGAATTTATTACTGTTTAGATGGTAAAAAAACTTAACGTTTTTTCATTATCATTATTTAAAGTTTATTAAAATTATAAAATTTAGAGAAAAATATTAAAGATGTTGTGAGAATGATTTTCAAGTTGAAGAAGTAAACAACTCACATCTACTTTTCAACCAATCCTACTTAACACCTATTTGTGGGATTCATGTATAAAGCTTTAATTTATTTTTATTCCATACAAACATTCATGAATATATTAGACCATTTCAGTTTAATTTAAAATAAAAATATATTTTTTAAATAATGATTTCATATATAAATTTTACGTATGTAAATATTTTAGTAAAATAATATTATTTTCATCTTTTAAATTATAATTATTATTTTTTTAAAAGCATACAAGATCATAAACCTATGAAAGTCAATATAAGTTACGGATTTAATAGAGTTTAAACAAAATTGGTCTACTTTAATTTAAGTTACTATTTTATTAATTTGGTTCAACTCATTGTGTAGACTATGCCATTACATTAAACCGTTACTAATATTTTCATCATGTTTATTCAATTTTTACATATTTTATCAATATGTTAAATGTGCAACAAATCATGGAAGAATCCTTAAAAATGACATCGTTTTATCATAAACATATTTAAAAAATAATATACTTTCTTACATAATAAATGCATAAATTAAAAACCATAATAGCAAAATGGGTATAAAAAGAGTAGTAAAATTTGTTAGAAGATTTCATATTAAATTTGTAAAATAGTGATGATTGAGTAATGAAATATATAATTA
>Ga0123340_1006418_pt1 | contig 11235 bp, 8 predicted proteins | sample SirMexnodulemix_FD_89961 | JGI IMG/M metagenome (GOLD analysis project Ga0123340, IMG submission 89961) | Root nodule microbial communities of legume samples collected from Mexico - Siratro Mexico nodule mix | ecosystem: Host-associated > Plants > Roots > Nodule | place: Mexico: Nepantla... | reverse complement strand
TTTTATAATAGCACATTTTTACATATTTTTATTGGTCATACTTTTAAACCTGTTGAACTAACTTTCATCACTAACGATAAGAATAATCAATCTGGTGATTACAAATTTTAAGGATATGTGAATTAAATATTTTTTAAAACAAGTTAAGAAATCACCAGTATTAAATTTTTAAAAACTTTTTTATTTACGTGATTATATTATATAATAAATAATTCAAATATAAAAGTATATAATTTTAATCAACCGTGACACCACTTCAAAATATAGTCTTAAATTTTGTTTATTACATTTAGATATAACCTTTATTTTATTAAATTACATACATTTAACTATAAAATCATATGATGTTAAAAAAATCAAGTTGATACAAATTTTAAAAAAAATGAAGAACTTACATTAATATTTTTAGAAAATTAAAAGATGAAACTGAATTTTGTAAAAAAGAGATTTATTTTTTGAAAAATTAACCTAAATATTTTTATCCAATATTTTAAAAGATTCCCGTGACCAAAATACTGAGAAATAATAAAAGAGAAAAGACCGGTGAAAAGCTTGGTGCAGTTAACCAAGGAGTCCCATTTCTTCTCTTTCTCCCCTCTCACCAAAATCAAAAATTATGATCAGCATTTAGAAATGCAATTCTAACCTTTCTCCCATTTCTTTTTCTAATCTCTATTCCACCTTTTCTGGTGGTTCTCTCACTTTTCTCTCCAGACCCATTCTCTCGCTCTTCTCATTCCTCAGTGGAAAAGCTTTCGATTCTCTCTTTTCTTTCAGTTAAGTTACTCTTTAAAAATTCTTCTTCATCAATTTTCTTCCTTTTGTTTATTCGGTGAAAAGAATATTGTTTATGGTTCGAAACGATTTTCTTTCACTTTCATGTTTTGATTGTTGGAGTGAGCCTTAAGTTTCGGCTTGTAAGATCATCAACATCTGTTTAGTGCGAATACTCGGTTGCATGTTCTTTCTTTGGGAGGTTTTAGTTAGGGTTTTAGTGTGACAGTATGTGTAATGTACATTGTGTTTTTTCAAAATTTAACTCAAGGTTTTCAGTGTGTTTCTGTGTTCTTTCACTCATCTTATTACACTTAAGTTTGTGTGTCCTTTTTTCTCCCCTCATTTTGTATGAGGAGCATGAATCATCTTCACTGTTTCTTTCTCTTTGAATTTCAAGTTTAGAAGTGAAAGATTACAGAGATGGGGAGGTTGAAATATTAACTTGACTCATTGATTCCTTTGATTTGTTGCTGATAAAAAAAATGATTCCTTTGGTATTTTATTGTAAGCACATAAACCTAGAAAGTTTCATATTCTAATGCCTACTGCAGGCTTTCTTATTAGAAAAAAAATATTGATGGTATGGAAAATTGTATTTCTATGTCAGGATTGGTAGTTTTCTTATCATTTAGTTTCTTTTCTTATTTTTTGTCTGAATTTTTACTAATGTACCTGATTTTTTAATTATTGAAAAGCTGAATAGCTAATATTTCAGTGTTCTCCGAGCATCTTCTTTCGAAGTCACAGCCAAAAAATGTTTTGGTCAAATAGCTTAATTTCTCATAAATTGTGTTTTTGTATTTCTATTTTCAGAAATCTTTGAAATTGGGGGGTGTTCATCTGTGGGAAAAGTAATTGCTAGCTGATTATAAATGGCACCAAATAAAAGAGTGTTAGCGGCCTATCGTGCAATGGGAGGTCTTGGAATTGATGAATCGACAGTGAAATCAGCGTTAAAGAAACTTCTCAAAGTGTTTGATAAAAACTGGGAACTTATTGAGGCAGAGAACTATAGAGTTCTAGCGGATGCTATATTTGAGGAGGACGATAATATGGTGTGTTTTCCACTTTATATGTTTTCTCTCTAACTCATGTGAATGCATGTTCTGTTTTTTCTGCATGTTTACTTCCATTGTTGGATCTTATTAAACAGGTGCCCGAACTGAAAAAGAAAGTCCAGTCTGACGATGTACATAGCACTCCTCATCCTTTGTCTGACCAGGAATATGAGACAGAGTTTGAAGAGGCTCAGATAAATATTGAAAGAGCCCAACCTTTAAAAAGGTTGCGATTAAGAGGCCAAGAGAGTCAGCCTTTGCATCCTCTGACTAACAGTACCACCAGCCCTCCTTCAAAAAGGCCTAAATTAGAAGATAATACACTACACCAGGGTTCTTCTGGGAAGAAACCTCAAAACAAACCAGAATCATCTGATGGGAACCTAAGGATTGAAGCACCGCCACTTCGACCACCAGATGACATTGTTGACAAGGGAAAGCAACCTGCATCAACTCAAGTTTTGCAAAGAGGAAGAAAACTTACCTCTGGAACATCGTCCCCATCCACACCATCCAAAGAACCAACAATTGAAGCTGGGAAGTTTCTGTTGCCAAACAACATGATGCCTCGTACTCAGGCACTTATCATACCCAAGGATGAGCCTGTTGATGAAGTGCCTGATTACGAAATGCCCATTGCAGTGATTCCTCCTGGTATTGGATGGATTATTCCCCTCATTGATTTTTTTTTTTCTTTTTTTCTGTTGTGTTTAGTGGCATGGCACATTTTTGCAACTGCTATGTTTGGATTATAGTTTGCAAAACGTGGCTTCCCTCGTCTGACAAGCAATTTTTTTCTCACTTCCATTCAGCCCAAAAACATTTTCAAACACAATCTAACCGTGGTTTGCCAAACATGTTAGTTGTGGTTGAAACTGTATCTGTACTCACCAAATCTCAAGGTTTGGAATTTGCAAACTGCAGCCAAGTATGGTGCAGTATTTGCTTGTTAGTATTGTGTATTAGAGGGTAACTGTTTTCTTACATAAGTACTGGAAAAATCTTTAATGCTACCGTTCCTCACAAGAATATAGAAGACAATTTGCAAATTTATTTTGGTGTTTGCATAATTGCAATTTGCATTACATTTGTTTTCAATTCAACTGATAGAAGTAAGCCACTGGCCACTCTATACGCTCTTACTTTCATAAAAATAACCAAGTATTTGTTGTTTTATGGCTTCTAGATCTGATTTTTCTCTACACATGCATAACCAGGGTTATTTCTGTCTCAAATATTTTTTAATAACTATGTTGTCATTTTTTAGTTATTATGTTGCCAACTAACATTCATTATGTGAAGAGTTTTTTAATTGTTTTTCTTCCTCTCAGAACCGTCAAGTGAAAGGGACTCGTCATTGAAGAATGGTGTAGCTGGAAAGCATGCTAGCCATGTTACTGTGACATCATCAGAATGCAGGGATGGAGTTAGGAATGAAGATGCCATTCCTACCTCAAATGAAGAAGCCACTTGTAATGTAGAGATAGCCTCATCAACTCTTGGAGAGGTAAAACTATCTTTGAGCTGCAGCTCAGCACTTTGGGGATCAAATTTTCACATGCCTAGTCAAGATGAACTTATAGAAATGATGGAGGAGAAATGCCTGCGTTCATATAAAATTGCTGACCCAAATTTCTCTGTTAAGAAATTGTTGAGGGATCTATGTGATTGCATGTTGAAATTCAGAAATAACTCTAATAATGATCCAGAAGAAGGTTCTATACTAAGATCCAATGTTGATGTCTCGGAGGAACCACAAGATGTCTCGAAGGAACCACAAGAACCTGGCACACTGAGTGTGGTAAGAAACAAAGATTTGGACATGGTTTCTCATGTTTCAAATGAACCCATCAATGTTAATCCTTCTGCTGCATTGGCTTCTCCCCGAAGTTTCTGCTGTCTTGCTGACCTGAATGGTGTGAACGATGCTGTCTTGGGTTCCAAGATGGACGAAACAACGAATGATTTTTCACAACGTAATGTCAGGAAGGAGCTGGAAGATTCTATCTCTCCCAATTCACATAGTTTAGTGGTTGTTCCGCAGCATCAGCTGACAGCTGATGATATGAGGTCCATTTATGATGTTAGTGACCTTACAAAAGGAGAAGAAAATGTTGAAATTCCTTGGGTGAATGAATATACTAATGATTTCCCACCATCTTTTAACTACATACCCCAAAACCTTGTGTTCCAAGATGCTTATGTTAACATTTCTCTATCACGTGTTGGCAGTGAGGACTGTTGTTCAACTTGTATGGGCAATTGTGTCTTGTCCATACCCTGTGCTTGTGCAAATAAAACTGGTGGTGAATTTGCATATGGTTCACAAGGCCTACTGAAGGAACAATTCTTGGAAGAGTGCATTGCCATTGGTCGCAATCCTCAAAAACATTTCTTTTATTGCAAAAATTGCCCACTTGAAAGATTTAAGAATGACGGTGGCTTAGAACCTTGTAAAGGACACTTAAGGAGGAAGTTTATTAAAGAATGCTGGAGCAAATGTGGCTGTGGGAAACATTGTGGAAATCGGGTTATCCAGCGAGGAATGACTTGCAAATTGCAGGTTGGTGTTTAAGTAATCCTTTCACTTGTAAACAAATGGTTTTTTCTTCCATGTTGATGAACAATTTATTTTCTTAATTTATATCTTTATTGGGTGTTGTGAAACTGCTTTATCTAATAAATCTATGAAGCATAGGTGTTTTTCACTTCAGAAGGTAAAGGATGGGGTCTTCGTACCTTAGAGGACCTGCCTAAAGGTGCATTTGTATGTGAGTTTGTTGGAGAAATTTTATCCATTAAAGAGTTGCACGAGAGGAACATGAAATGCACTGGAAATGGGAAACATACATACCCAGTACTACTGGATGCAAATTGGGATTCAGGATATATGAAGAACAAAAAAGCTCTATGCTTGGATGCAGCTTCGTTTGGCAACATTGCTAGGTTCATCAATCACAGGTATTGTTATAAATTTGTCTCCCAAGTTTCGGGAATAGGCAAGTGGACAAGAAATATATTGAACCAATTATGAGCCTCAAAATGTTGAAACCCAACAGCTTTAACAATGGTTACCATGTTTTAAGCAGACTAGCTTTTCCCTTTATAACATGTCTATGAAAATGTCAGTTTTTTCTCGGTAAAATTTCTTACTACTATATTTCTATTGACATTACTTGATCGTGCTGTTTATTGATGTTGAGAAAAACTAAAGACAAATATTCATTTATATAGTTGTTCGAATTATTATTTGTATAGCCAAATATATTTACATTCATTTTTGAAATCTGATGCTTCATAAAAGGAATATGCAAGCTAATCATAATAAGACAATTGTTGTGGGTGGTTGGCTTTCAGGAAAATGTCATCAAATTTGGTAATTATTTATGATTTATATAAACAAGACAAATAACTTGAGTTTCATTTTGATGCATGTCACTTTGGGGTATATGTCATTAAACTTAATTATTTATGGTTTATACTAACTTGAAATTTGACTTTAATGCAGGTAGTTCACATTGTTTGTAACGCACGCCCTTCTAATTATCAGAGGGGAAAACATTTTTCAAATAACTGTTATGAATAAGAAATATTTTGTGTTAGATAAAATGTGCAATAGAAGAGCTCCAACAGAATTAGGTTAGGGTGGTCGAATAATTTAATCCAAGTACAGAGTAATAATTGCATGGGAATAAACTGTACCTTTTTCCATTGGAATGATTCAGATGTTTGATTGTGTATGAAGATAGTTTGATACTTGTCATTATGTTCTTTGTAGTTTCAACTTTCATTAAAGAGTGTCTAAGCAGACATTTGGCACATTACTTGGAAATTGAAAATTTAGAAAAAGTTATAGTGATTATATTTCATTTTTCCAGATGTTTTGATGCAAACTTGGTTGAGATCCCAGTTGAAGTTGAGGATCCTGGTTGTTATTACTATCATGTGAGAAGTTATTAAATCTTTTAGTTTCATCTGTAGATTTTAGTAGCTTTTTTTTTTTTTGCATGGTGGACTATTGAATATCTTTCTTACTGATGCTTTTGTGTTAAAATGTGCAGTTTGCTTTTTTCACTTCTAGAAATATAGAAGCATATGAGGAGCTAACGTGGGTGAGTAAGTTTGTTAACGTAATATAAATATCAATTCTTTGTGGTGCATATCAATTGCCCTTTTTTGACTACCAAGCATGATAGCAATGACTATCGAAGTCGAGATAATTTTTATATATTCATGGTAGAAATTTTTTGGTAGTTTTGTAGGTGCTGGCTTAACCAATGCTATGTAATATAATGTTTGGTGAACGGTTATGTGAATATCTTTAATTTTTTGTCTGGCTTGTTAGTGTCTCTTTTTTGTTCAAGCAGGGAACAAATTAGCATCAGCTATCAAGGTTGAGATAATTTGTTTTATTCATTGCAGAAATTATTTGGTAGTTTATGGCTATTGAATTAATTGGGTAGTTGGCAGACCATTGAGAATGGTTATACTGATTTGTGTCTTCTCGTTTTCTGTAGTTCACTTTATGCAAAATCATTTAATTAATCTTGGAATCAATTTTTCTCTTTAAAAGCTAATGTGTTTCTGCAGGATTATGGCATTGACTTTGATGATGATGATCATCCTATCAAGCTGTTCCAGTGCAATTGTGGTAGTAAATTCTGCAGGCATATGAAGAGATCAAACAGTAAGTTCATTCTGCAGCTATTGTATCACTCATCTGCAAATTTCTTTTCACTTTCCAACACTAACAATGTGATCCTTCATCTTTTATTTGTGCTTTGACAATTCCTATCTTAATGCTCACCAATTTGTTGCAGTATTTTCTTTTGTATAGTCTGTTTCATATTTCAGCGCCATAAGCCCAGCCTATAATGATAATTATAAATATAAAACTCCTCTCTGTTTTGGTTTGGGGTTCTATTGGATAGTTGCTATTCTTCTTTCAGCACGTCAGTATCTGATCTGGGTCATTTAATATGGAACTATTCTTCTTTCAGCACGTCAGTATCTGATCTGGGTCATTTAATATGGAACCATATTATAGTTATCGAAATCTAGGTCCAGTTTTGTTTCCTGATATGATTTTGTACTCTTAGGAATCATATCCTCTGCAATGTTATACTTCAGAATGATATTCCCATAAGCATGTTTAGTTGGTATTCAATAATTTAAGATAGAGTTAAAATTTGTTAGTTAAAAATTGAAAGAGGAAAAGAAAGCTAGAAGAATGCAGTGAGAATAAGTAGTTATTGTAGACAATGGCTTTCATATCTGGGGCAATATGAGATACCTACACCATTTTCATGAGGGTGTAGTTATTTCCGTAACTTCTCAGAATTCTCGGGAATGAAAGGAGACGTGTAATAAACATCCCCTTGGTATTACTTTAAAAAAGATAATGTGGAAAGCGTGATTTTTAATTGAAGAATTTTTAGGTTGTTCTCTGCTTTCATAACGTCATGCTTTATGCAGCTTTTTCTAGTAATTAGACTCTGCACATTTACCTTGCAAAGTAAACTTTTGAATTTACTTAAGCTGCTTGCTTTATTGAAAAAGTGATGAGGCAACTTGCTGGCTTTCCTTGCTGTGCACATACCTTATTTTCTGCTTAGTTATTTTATCATGGATTCTGCCGCAAATCTAATCCAATTCTAATGGATGTGGTACAGATATTGATTGAATCCCTTATGAACAAAACTAGGATTTTAGAATAGATTTGAGCTTTTGATATACCCAACAACATAGTCGGGGAATGAGCTCATTAGTGTGATTAGAAGTTAAAAATAGTTAGTTAGGAACTTGGCTGCCTATCTTCTTAAGGATCATAAATCTTTTGCCCATATGAGTGCTCTATTTGTGTGACGACAAATTTTTGTTTGTAGCAACTTTATGCTGGCCTATATTGCTGTTTTCAAAACAACTTTAATCGACAGTTTGATTCGAGCATTATGCAAAACTCATTTCTGAGGGGTCATGGAGGAATTATGGTGGATAAGACATGTTAATGAGTGGGAAACGATGAATCATTTGGATGCATGTTAATGGTAGAAAACTATGTAGCAAGTATGGGGGGCTTTTTGTGGCTATATATTTTCTTTATTCAACTATTTGAGGTGTGTTTGGTATGAGCCTTCGTTCTTATTGTGACTTGTAATGTCGGTAATGAATTCCAGTTTTTTTCGTATGTAGGATCTAATAGATCTGCGTCAATTTCCGGATGATAAGTCCTTTCTCCGTAGAGCCAATTTTGATGTCTCGCCGCGCTTCGACGAGTTGTGGTGCCTTTTTTTTGGTTAGTGGATGGTTGACATTTTGTACAGATCTTTGAAAATTATTATGGGCATTCATGGCCTACGAAAGTAAAGACCGAAGTGGAGGTTAGCCACAAAAAAAGACGGTTAGGCAGTAGTGGAGGTGAATATGTAGTTTATAGCTGTAGCGCATGTAGGGCTTCGAAATCTCCTGTTAATATTAACGTACTATGTGTTGGAATTTCATGTTAGAATTATATGGCTTTTGTTTCAAGTTATTATTGATACTATTTTGTTGCAGCACTTTGTTTATCTGATATCATTACATTGTATCACTTTTATCTCTTTTTCGTATAGAAGGTCATACGAATGTACTGCACACCTAGCATCGTTGTATCGGTAAGCAAAATATTGCTAGTGTACTTGAAAGATGGGTGGTTTTGTTTTTTTGTTTTTTTTTTTCTAAATAAATTGATTTTAATTTCAATGTAAATAATTTTACGCAGTGTAATTTTTATATAATTTTTGTAGTAGTGTTGATAACAGTTGCTATATGTCATCTTTGATAAGAGTTGCTATATATCATCTTTGATAAGAGTTGCTATATATCATCTTTGATAAGACATACAATTTGGGCGTTTTAATTAAATTTATTAATTGTTTAATTCTACTGGTTAATCTTTTTGGCAATGTCATTGGTATGAGATATATATGGGATATTTTTATTGTATTCGCGCGCAGTAGGAAATAGCAGATGTTTTTCGTCGGTTTTGACCGGGGGCTTAGAGAACTATGGATGACACTGTAAGCTGAATGGATTTATATAGCATTATAAACTAATTCTTGGAGCTTCATAGCAAGAGCTCAATATAACATTCTAGTAGAAGTGCTATACACTTGCATCAATGGAAAAGAAACATGTCCGTTGATGGGTGATTTTGCTTTTCACTGATGTCTATTTTACAAATACCGGTGTAGCTGATGATAGTGATTCCCTTCCGTGAGGCCTGCAAAGGATTTGGTGCTCGGAAGTAGAAGGCATGACCGGTCTAATGCCCCCTGGGTTCAGAGGAAAAAGGATTTTGTAGTAACCATCCATAATTTCTGTAAAATTGCAAGTAGCTGCCACCTTCGGAATCTGTCAATGCACGAGATTACAATCAACATTACACAACCTTAGACAATCGAAAATCCTTACAATGAGGACGTTATTGCATGCATATACCTGATAAATGTCACGCATGTAGGCATGCAGATTGGTATACTCAGAGAGCTTCTTCTTGGTGCATTTAAACAAGACATTGTATGCAAGATCAAACCGAATGAGAGTAGTAAACAGACATATATCCACAAGGGTCAATTGATCTCCACACAAGTAGCGGGAATTAGCCAAGTGATCCTCCAACTTGTCCAGTGTACAAAACAACTCATTCACCGATCTATCATACGCTTCTTGGCTCTGCGCAAACCCACACCTGCAAATCCAAAAATTCTCAATTCAACACACCAGTAACAATTGCCATCTCAACATTCAATTCTAAATTCCCCGCTTACCTATAAACCCCGTTATTCACATTGGGATATATGATTCGATACCATTCCTCAATCTGTTCCTTCAATTGGGGTGGCGAGAGATCCATTTCTGGGTTCCCTGCCACGCTATTCAACCCGGAATTGAACAACTGAATAATATCGTAGCTCTCGTTGCAGACAACGTCCTTCGAACCCTTATCCCACAACATCGGCACCGTCGATCTACCATCGTACCCACCTCTCCGAAGCCCATAAACTTCCTTCAATGTTTTGCACCCGTTCGCCTTATCCAAACTCGGCCCAATCGAACCCGAATCAGCCCCACCCCCCCGTCTGAACTCCCACGACCCGTCCATCCCCGGCGACGCGACCGACACGGGCACGGCCTCTTCCAACCCCTTCAGCGCGCGCACTATCAGAGTCCGGTGGGCCCACGGGCACGCCAGGCCCACGTACAGGTGGAGGCTTCCCGGAGAAAGAGAGCCCAAGTATCGGAATTTGGAAGCGGGCCTCGAATACCCGCCGGAGGGATCGGAGGGAGCGAGCTGGGACATCATGAGCCCCCACGCGGAGTTCCAGGCGGTGCGCACGGTGGCAACGAGGATCCCCGGCGGAAGAGACTGGCCCCATAGCAATTTTGTTACCGAATTGAGCAACGATGAAGATGTGAAGTTTGAATTGGTGTTGTCATTGTTAAGTGACATCCTTAGGCTTCGACGGATGTTGTGGCGGGAAGCTCTCGGCGGAGGATTCACCAGGAGAAGGGAAGAAGAAGAAGAACAACTAGTGCACGACGACATCGTTTTCGAGCAAGGTCCTTCCAAATGCAGATGTTTTTAATATTATTTTCCCCATTTTTTCTCAGAATAAATTCCAGCTCTCAAATGTGTTCTAGAAATTGATTTTTATGAATGTTAATATTGACACATTTAAAAATTTAGTTTTACAATGCTCATCTTTTGAAGGGAGATGATTTTTTTTGTTATTCACATCTCTACTAAAATTAGAACGCGGCCTTTTAGTATTTTTTTTTCTAAAATACGCTTTTTTTTATTAAATGATTTTCTTAAAAATTAGTGAGATTATCGCATTTGATAATCTCGTTTTTTTTATTTAAAACCCTGTTTAGTTCTTATACTTCAGAGATTTTGTTTTTTTTTTCCTATAATATTATTTTAGTTGTTTTAGCTCCAAAATATTGTTTTGCACTTTTGTATATAACGCAATAGCTGTTAAAATTGTTTTTTATGTTAGTATGGTCTATCAAGTGGTGAGCATGATGGAGTGTTACCTTACTATCTCCCCATGTGTCATCCAAATTGTAACAATGTGGATACAAAATGTTATTCATTTATTTATTGTTTTTGTAATTATAATTGGTATTACCTGACAAGAAAAAAAACACGAAAAGGAATTAATTTTTTTGTTTATAAATTAAAGTTAAGTTGACATCCACTCTTTTTATTTATATTTGTAACTTAAAAAATAGTTTATTATGCAATTTTTGTTTGCAAAACTAGGCATACAAACCATTTAATATATAAAGTTTACATATATTTTTTAATTGAATATCAAAATATTAACAAAAGTTTAAATAAAAAAATTAAAACATA
>Ga0123340_1006413_pt1 | contig 11240 bp, 7 predicted proteins | sample SirMexnodulemix_FD_89961 | JGI IMG/M metagenome (GOLD analysis project Ga0123340, IMG submission 89961) | Root nodule microbial communities of legume samples collected from Mexico - Siratro Mexico nodule mix | ecosystem: Host-associated > Plants > Roots > Nodule | place: Mexico: Nepantla... | reverse complement strand
GATTTTTTAAAATAAATGTTTAACATGAAATATTACATAGTGTGGAAACTAAATTGCACAAAATTTCTAGTAAAAAGAATTTAAAGTGTTTCTCCAGACAAAGCATTTTGTAAAGGAATTGAAAACATTAAATTTCCATACATTTTAAATTATAAATTCAAAATTCTCCGTCCAAACACTACTTTAGAGAGATTTACTTCATTTATCAGTATATTTTTCTCCCATACAATTAGTATTTTCAGTTTTTCTTCTTCCCACAAAGAAAATAAGAAAAGAAAATCTGATGTGTAGAACCTTGAAATTCGAATCAGGTGATTAGAGATGGTTCAATAGTACTGCCTCACAACTCAAAATTTCCTTTGGGAATTGCCGTAGAAGTAAAGGAATTTGTCAAATAGTAGTATAAAATTGTTCATTTCACTTCACCTAATAGCATAAATTTTTTGTATAGTTGGCTCATCACATGATATCAAACGCTCCGACCAAGTTGTCTAGAATTTAATTCTTGGCACACTAATTCTTCTAAAAAAAAAAAAAAAATTAAACTTCAGCAAAAGATAAGTGAACTTTCACGTTCATATACAAACTAGTATATGAGTCAATAAGGGTGATATGGATTGAAAGGAGTAGAATAAAACACAATACTTTTTATAAATGGTACCTTGTCACCATATTAAGGATGTGCAAAAAGACAACATCCTGCGACTTTCCATACATTACATCTAAGATTTCAGGAAACTGAACCTACAAAATAATAACAACAAAAGCCCAAATCATCACTATTGCTTATAGCACATGTACTGAAGAATGAATGATAGAGACAAATAAAAACAAAGATGATTAAGTACAAGATATTACTGGAACCTACCAGAGAAAAAACATCTTCCAAATGCTTAAAATGAGACAGAAGCTTCACAATGAGAGATTGCAAGCTTAACATTTCATCCTCTGTAACTCTTTTATTCCAAGCTCGATTTGAAATGCCTTCTAAAATGGCATTCAAATGGTTATCCTGGAATAATTTATTGCATTTAGAGGAAAGATTACAGAACAAAGTATTAAATAATAGTACTTTGAAAGTGATAGGTATACATATCAATTCATACTAAACTTTGTAAGTGGATACAATTAATCCATCAAGGAACAGAATTTAAATCTCAACGTTTTCTATGGATTTTCTTTAAATTATCATATAGACGTTTGCCTCACGATTGTCTACTTAAACAACATACTAAGACATACCAATAGATAGATAGAAAGAACGCAAAGAAAGGAGGATAGCATATAAACAACATACTAAGACATACCAATAGATAGAAAGAAAGAATGCAAAGAAAGGGGGATAGCATACCGCCCTTGCACAAAGGACTTAAAAACTTAGTTCCAGAATTTAGTAATATATCTTTAATGTAATCATATCAATATCCCTATTTAATGTAATCAAATCATATCTCTAACACTCCTTCTCAAGCTAGAGCATATGTATCATATGAGACAAACTTGTTAAAAATGTCATTAACACAAGAGCCATGTAAACCAATTGATTGTTGGGACTGCCAAAGTAAATAATGACAAATGGTATTTCTAAAAAAAAAATATTATGAGAAGAAGGAATATGATATATAACAATAATTCTTTCCTTCAATTCTTCTTTTCATTTTTTATTCCTGTATCAAATTTACATTATAAAAAGACAATTACTGAATATCTAAACCTTCAACATTTAATATTTTATCAGTCATAGAAATAAAAAGGTGATTACTAAAATTACCTAAATAAGCCCAAATCATCCATGCCATGTTAAATGGTCAACATATTAGTGCATCCAACAAAAGAAGATACATAACGGCATAACAAACTTTTTACTCGAAAGACATAGAGAACTAATAACAGTCTGATTGTACTCACTCACTCGAACTTACCATCTGATTCTGAAGAATAAGATCAGTATAAGCATCTACAACCTTCAGGTATTCATCAAGGCTATCATACAGAGCAATAACCTAAAGTTGCAGCCAAATTAGAGACAAATGAAATACCTGGAGGAAACAATGACAGTTGAAAACATGCTTATAAATGAAGTTCAGACTAAGTCTCAGAAAGTAAACATTTTTTTACTCAGGTAAAATTTACCATATACTCAAATTGACCATGAGTGGTAAGCATAGATGTTGAATAAACTACAAAGCAAACCCTTTTGCTTTAAAATAAGGGGGAGTGCCAGTATGTTAAATTTAGATGTATGAATAGGTATAGGCATTACAAACAAGTTGATGTTTACATTATTTATAAAATACTAAGGTCAAGAAAGAGAACATGATTATTTAGCTTTCAATTAATTACATATAAGACCAGAATCAACCCCCAGTCCCTTGAATTTTGGTCTATCCTTCCTTAACTGATTAGAGTCAATATCTAAATATAATAACATCTGACCAAACACAGTTTTCAACAGTTAGGAGACAGATGTTAATGACTTACCCTAAGCCTCATAATAACCTAAACAATAAGGAAGCACACAAACCAAGAATACAGAGCAGAGAAACAGATGTGGAATATAATGTGGCTCAACCAACAGTTTATACATTTTTTTACATTTCATGTGTCATTTGATGGAGACACTGCTCCAAGACCTCCAATTTGAAATGTTTATTCCAGAAGAGGTGTTGTATACCAAATGGCATTTACGCCCCACAGTATTTGATTTGGTAAAAGTGGGTGGGAAGTATGCTTTGAGGTGAATAGCAGTTATTGCATATAGCATTTTTACTTTGTAATGTTTAATTTAGTATTACGGTGTGGGAACATTTATGGTGTCGTTGTATTTGTAAGTTTCAGCACAGAGATATTTTCTTTAGGAGAAGTCTCTAGGACGGTATTAACGTTGTAGTAGTGTGCAGTCCGAGTGTTTTTGTGTTTCAATAAATATTTCAATCAGTCCTGATGTTCTGTAGTTATTTTACAAGAAAAGGTCAAGGGTTATCTTCATTAAGCAAGCATCCTACGGATTAGATAGCATATAGATGTACACATACTTAATATTTTGGGGTTTCTAGGATATAGAGAGTTTTTTTCTTTCGCTTCTTTCGTCATTTATAGTTTGCAGATTTAAGAGAATTCTATATCTTCAGTATATTCTTCAATACTTGTTTGGTCACATTACGCTCAAAAGAATTATAGAAGAGAATATATTGAAGAAAAAAGTGCAAGACCTGGCAATAATATATCCTCCTAGAAGAAGCAAACAATAAAAAACAACAACAAATACAAAGACACCAAGTTTTGCCCATCTCTTACCTTTCTCTAGAGTCTATGACATTTGACATAATAAGAGATGACAACCCCCGACACCATATACAGTCTACTTAACCGAATAATACTTATAAAATCCATTTGAGATGTTTGCTCTCAGATTTGTTTATCTTTCACATTTTTCTGTTTTAAGGAGATCTCCTATCATAAGATACACACTTCCTCCTCCTATATTTGTCTGGTAAAATTAAGAGGAAGAGGGAGGCATTGGAGAAGAGAATGTATTAATGAAAGAAACTAAAATAATACAGTTTCCCTCAAGGTGTAGATAGACAAAGAGATGGAGATTTAAGATGCGTAAATTGTGAATGTAACTCTGAAATGATGCAAGATGGACTAGAATTTTATAGATACCTGAATAACTTTATCTAACACAGCATCGACAATATGAACAGGGGATTTTGTTTCATACAGCCTGAATCCAAGCAGTCTGTAATTCATGTGCTGTATCACCGAAAAGAAAACAATAACACTGCAAATTGGAAAAGCCAAAACAAAGATGCGGCTAAATTCAAGGGATAACAAGAATATTAAAAGCTTACCTGACCAAAGGAATTATCCTTGCTAAATTCAATGAGATGAAGGATGTGCACAACGTTGGAATTAACTACTTCAATAGGGAGCTCCTTCAGTAAATGATGAAGAATGATTGAAACACACGAAACACTCCCCAAATCCTGTTGATTCTTCATCAATCCAAGTTCTAACAGAACTTCATTGACTTGTCTCTTTAGCAAAGAAAGACATACTTAGATCAGCATAAAACACAGGATATATAGGGAAGAAAAACAAAACTGACTTTCTTTTTTCTACTGTCTGATGGAGTATATAGATGACATGTTAAAACTCGAGTTTTCAATATCATAATCAGAAAAACCCCAACCATTTAGCTAACTACATGCACCTACACAACCTTCATTTCACTCACTTGAAATGCTCATGCAAATATCAAAATAGAAGAGCAAATATACCAATCAATCGATGAAATTTCAATTATACACTTTCACATAACCCAGATATGTGGAAATATGATTATATAATATCGCCCAAAACAAGGATACTTGTGAAGAGAAACTTCATTACGTACCTGAGTTAACCCATTAAATACACACTTCATAATATACTCAATGGTTGGTTCCATCAAACTCAGTTGCAATTTTTTGTTGAGTTTAACATTTTTATGAGATCTTTCATCACGTGAGAACATTTGCATCAAAATAACTTTGATGTCATTCACACATGAAACAAGATAGCCTGTTCCAGTTGCACAACATATGAAATAAGTTTTAAGAAAATAAACATGAGAAATATGTTACAAGAATCAGATACATTGAATTCAGAACGAGCATACTCAGCGACCTTTATACAAGAGAAAATTAATTAGAGGCAACTAAGCACTGATATAGAACACAAAATTTCATATAGGAGACAGTACGAAGCAGTAATCTAGATTAATTGTTTCTGTTTTATCTGAATAACTGTTAAATAATGTCTTTACCAGCTGGCTTTTCACATTCTCAATAGCTTTCTAAATTTGGAATTTTTTAAAAGAAATACAAAAACTTTAAACCAAAGTATGTGATTGTACTGGCACCAAAAGAGCATATAATATTTCACACCAAGGTGTTGGATTGCCGATTGTAGGGGTGTTAGAGCATTATGATGCACAATTTTATATGCAAGCATGCATATGTAAAGGTTAGACCAAATATGTCTGGCAACATACAGATTTATTTTAACAATTAAAAGGGGGGGCACATCTGTTTCAGTTTATATGTTCTACAGATCCTAAGGATAGATATATAATATCAACAAAAATACCTATATCATGCGAAGGCAGCTTTTGAGCACAGTGAGCCATATAAAGACGGCAATACGCAGATGCCACAGGATCTCCTAATCCTCTTGTCATCATTACCAAGCGTTGAAGGCTGTCTGAAGGTTGGTCAAGCAGAAAGCACCAGCAAGGCAAAATTGCCAGCTCCAAGTAACTAGTACAATTTCATATAAGCATTCAGCAAACAACCGTCAGAGAGAAACATTATTCAGTGCAACAGCCTTTCAAATGTTATTAACAAAACCTTTCAAACTTTTCTGAAAATAGGTCTATACTGTATCCAATTTTCATGCAATATTGACAGTTGTCACGTCAAATTTCATCTTCACTGTATTGACAGTATATTATAGGTTCCAAACATGTCAGAGGAAATAAATTAAAATAGGAGTAGGTCACACCACAACAAAACAAATATCTGCAAATTAATGATAACTTCATACTACTAGTAACCAAAAAATATCCTACACGCCGTCTAACTTTTTTACTATCAAAACTCGTGTATTTTAAAACTATTTACCTTCTGTAGTCTCAATTTCTAACTGAAACCAAATCATAAGAAAAGCTTAAGCTGCTATTTAATGGGCTTGATTGCTTTTACATCTGACACACCACAACACCCCAACTAAATTCCTATCCATATAAAATCATGGATGAACCACCACCTAACCATATGCTGAAATTATAATTTAATCAGAGGAGTGAAACAACAATGATTAAAGGGCAGAGTACTGAGTACCTGATCAAAGAGATATCAATAGCATATCAAGAACCAAATTATTCAAAAGCATAAGCAGGCACTTAGGGCCAAGCCTATGGATGAATGGTTTTTACATATAACAAGGCTGTGCTTCATCCAAAAATATATATTTTGTAGCCTAATTGTACCAAGGTGACTTTCTTTGTTGAAGTGGATTTAGGCTTAGCTTTGAGATTGTAGAAATACAATTATAGATGGCTGTGATTCTAGTGAAATCACAACGTGTCTCTGAAAGTGAATTCAAAGAAAATTATAACTGTGACTATGAAGAAACTAAAGGTAAACATGGCAGCAGAAATCTCAAACCAACATAAGCGGGGAGAGAAGACAATAACTTCAGGGGGAAAAATATAAGGAATAAATTAAATACAGGACGAAGGATAAGGACTTCACATGCGTGGAAGAAGCTCTTGCACAGCACCAATTTTGCTAAACCAGTTATAGCAAGTTTCTTTGGCATCAGCACAAATATCCCTTGCTTGAAAGTTTTCTACAAGATTCAAATAAATCATTTAAGAAAAAGATGTGACTTTTAAATGAGATCCATCTATCTCATGCAGATCATCAAGCTTGTATGACATGTACAAATTAGTTCCAATAAACAAGATACAGAATGAAAATATTCAATGAGTTCTGATGTTAGAGATAGTGAGAACCTTTTTGCAGTAAGGATATCCCACTGAACATATTTTCAATCATTCATCTTATATTTGTGAGGCTATAATAAATTACTAATTATGATGTTCCCATAATGCATAAACTTTTCAATGATGCAAGGATACTCCCAGATGTTGGCATATATAATCATATACTTATCGGGCGCAGATATGAATACTCTAATAGAATGGCATTCACATATGCGGTATATCCTTTTTTTTTCTATATCACTATGCTCAAATTGTGGGACTACCTCAAAATTATTACCCAAGAACATGTAGAGGAATTACCAACGGAACTTATGATGGGACAATATATTCATACATAAATAAATTTTATTTTAATTTCTTAACAAATATAATATGCATATTTTATTTAATATAGATTGACCTACCCATTGCTTCATTTAAAAAAAGAATTCACTTATATATTGCATCAGATCCCTGTACCCAATCCCATGCAAGATGGGTAGTTCTGCCATTTTAGAAACAATTAGGCCTTGCATCAAAAGAAGCTCTTCATAAATTATAATAATATTTGTAAATATTTATATTAACAGAGCCTGGTCAAAGTGGTAGAATTAATTGGTTTTCTGGTTAGTCTGGTTAAGCATCATGCCAGCAACAGTTCTGTTGAACCAGATGCAACCTGGCTGGAAGCATGTCACTCAAACAAAAACTCAGTGATTGACTGTACCCTTAAACCAAATACCTGACCATCCATTATTTACATGAGCCAAGAAACTAACATTCGCAGTTTAACATGCACAAAGTATTTTATGTTATCTGTTATATAATTCTGTTTTCTAAATGTAGTAATTTATAAGGATTAAATATTTAGATGTATTTCGGGCAAGCCTTGACACAACAGTAAGGTTGCCTCCTTCCTGAATGAACATCAAGAATCAAAATGTTGAGTAACACTTTCTCCTGGAATCAACTTGCAATCCTTACAAACTCTTTTATCATCCTTTTAAGGAACTAGCATGCATTAATAAGTTAAAACACAGAATCCTTAGTCTTCAAAACATTAGCATGAAAAAAATGTCAGTCGAACAATTATTACCACAAGAGCCATATACTTAACCTGACTCAAATGCAAAACTACAGATTATGGAAGTAAACAGCATTTTGTGAGCGAGCTTCAAATTGACAAAGGACCTGCTAAGTTGCAGCGCAATGTTCCATCTTCAGAAAACTCAGCTTTTAGCTTTATGCGTTGCCAAACCAGGTTCCCAAGCATATCCATGATATCAGTGACAAGAACAAAAAGAGTAGGATAAAACTCTAATACAGACGTATCCATCAGAAGCTTAGCAACCTACAAACGGAATAATCAGTTTCAGACCCACATAATCAATCAAAATCAAGACAAACTTAGACAATAAATGAAAATAAATCGGTATGTTTTCACTCCCACTTCAAAAAAAATGATTTAGATTTCAAATGGGCAGACCCCACTCTCAAAGTCCCTTATATTTTAAAATATTGTTAAACAAAATTAAACAACATTTGCACTCTCTTTGGCATATAAATATTACTAAGAGTGAAGAAAGTACAGGAAGAAAAGAAAATACAAACTGATATCCATTAAAGGACTCTTAATACCTAAATTATCTGATAACGGGGAAATCATGTGCAGAAACCTACGAGGCTACAATCCAAAAAACAAAAAACGGTAAATGAGAAACCTGCACAAATCCCAAAAAAACATATTTGAACACTTAATATGACCACTTTTCACTCCTCTAGACCAAGCATAAAGTTCTCCTGAAAGATGGCAGAGACAACTCAGCAGAAGAATACAAGTTACTAAGTCATTACATATCTTGCCAAAACCTTTCTTGTTAAGAATCATAAAAATCAAACATATCACTTTTAAAAATATAGTTTTGCCACAAACTCTATGCTTCAAGTAACATGATCAAAAACCTTGTTAATAATAAAAGCAGCATCTAAGATTTTCCTAGATTCTAATACAGCACCTAAAGAAACTAAATATCATCCAAGAAAACCAAATATCAATCAGCCAACTAGATAAAACCTTCAAGATAATCAATTAAACAACTATCATACATAAAATCATATCTTAGCTGAATGAAATAACATAAAAAAAAAATGTATTTTCCATGATTTCAAAAGCAAAAGGTTATTTCACTAATACAAACTACAACGTTAAAAGTAAATTATTAAATACATTGAAGTTTACCTTTATTGATAACTTTAAGGATGTCACCCGGTCTTCAGCTAGCCAGGAACGAGTAATCTCATCTTTGAGCTCATGTAGTCGAGAAACGTACTCCTGCCGAGTAATAGTCTTGACACCCTCATCTGCAAATTTTTGTGGATCGTCCAATTCCTCAAAGTGCATAGTTGTCGAAGATTTCTCATGTACTGAAAATTGGGATGTCACATAACTAAGTGAAGATAAATAAAGGATATTACAAAAGTAAAAACAATGTAAAAGGTATTGACATACATTTTCCACTTCTCATTAAAACATCAGGCATCTGTAATTTAAAGAATAAATAATTAGATCATTATAGTGAAAAAACTGAAAGGGTTAAAAGATAAAGGATCAAAACAGTTTTTAGAATATAAAGGCTTATTTGCCAATGCTCACATTAAGACCTACCCTCTAAGTACACTATATTCGCTAATTGCACAACAGAAATTACAGATGTTTATAGTAATTAACTGCTATATCTTACACTTCATAAGAATATTTCAAAGTTCGTGAAGATTTTCCAACACAGCATCTAGTAGATGGCTAGCTCATATGCAGTGTTATCTGGCAACTTGCATAGAGCCCTTCAAAATCTCAACAATGCCCATACCCAAGCTCAATTCATTATCTCTATAGCTGAAGGTGAAAAAAACAACTAAGGAACCCAATGTGCAATATGAAGTGTATTAATAAATGGCTGAATATATAGTAATATCTTGGTCAAGATTTCTACTCCAGCCAGTACAACTCTTCTTCAAAAATATTTAATAATTAATCACAATGCAGACAGTCAAACAATGTCTTAATCGCTTGGAAACCAATAAAACAGTATCATACGTTTCTAAAGTTTTCCAAACAGAAAATGTCCAGCCTTTCCCCTAGCCAGCCACAACAAAGTGCGTAAATTGTCGAATTTCACATCTATTATCTAAACTGATCTGCTGCTAGTGACCATTAAGAATGTTCAAAGCCAATAAGAACTGTCTGCAGTCTCATCACAAAACATGCTTCTAAATGTACCATACTTATTTGGCCTCGGCCATCTTAGATACCACAAAATAGGTAGTAAGCTTCTTATTTAAACCAGGAAAAGGAAAATACTGTAAAACTTACTGAAGAAACTGAAACCATCTTGGAGACAGGAAACCGCTGCATCAGTAATCTCCTGGAAGAGGTCCACTCCTTCGTTGGCTGAAGATCAGCATCTTCATTCAGGTTTTCATGATCAGGAGGAGCAGCATTTGCATCATTATCATTTCCTCTCAGTGGATCAAAGAAATCATTGTTCCCACGATCTACAACATCAACCTAAATCGAGAAAATTAACAAAGAAATGAATATCGTCAAAAGTGAAATATATGTAAAATTTTGCGGTCACAAACCAACTCAAAAAAACACAACCACGGAGCTTTCACTTTAAGCAAGTCAACATATAGTTTCATTAAGCAAGTCAACAGAAATTACTAAGTCTTAAATTGTAGTAACTAAACCAAACCCTTCCCGGTCCCCGCCCTCACCCTCTTTCCCCTGCTCTTAGTGCACTATTTTAGTGTTATACATGCTAATAACTTGCAATTCATCACTAAGATCATTTAAATCTTTATCCAGATTACATCATATTTTAGTCACACGATCATATCACTCGGCTCAACAACATCGATTTCAAACCATTGGACGACATTAAACTGAATAAAGGTTTCTAAACGAGGAAGGATCAATAGAAGTTAATTTAACTGATCGATTCAAATCCTAGGCATGTTCTTATTTCAGGTTCATAGAACTAAATATTTAGTTGTGCATTCAGAGCAGTGAAAGCGGCACCGATTCTGTATAGCCACAATCAATTTTTTTCCGCAGTCAAGGTAGGTACCGTAACTGCTAATAGAAGAAAAAAATGCGAAAGAAGTTGCGATATGAGCAGGACCTGGGCGAGAGGTGGAGACGGAGGTGAAGCAGATAGAGGATGAGCAGCGGTGGGCACGCGAGGGAGCGCGTGAGATTCAAGCTCGGCACCGTAATTGCGAGGTCTGAACTCCATGGAAGCATTCAACGAACAGAGAGGGAAATTTTGTTGGGGTTTTGTCTCTGCTTTCTGCAGTTACTTTGGACAAGGAGAATGCAAGATTAGTGTGACTAGTAACGTGGTGAAGCTGGCTATCAAATTAATTATGTTTCAATTTACTTAATTACCTCTTTTAATTATATTATTATTTTTTTATATTATTCAATTTCCTAATCTTTATGCATGTTCTCTACTCAATAAACTGCAAAGTTAACAAAAACATTAAACAATATAATCCAATTTATAATCTACCAGTTAAAACATACGCATGTAGCCGTGTTTTCATTTTTTATGATTAAAAAAGTAAAAAAAAAATCATTAGTATAATAATAATTAAAAATATTATTAAAATTATAAAATAAATGTTATTAGAAAATAGTTTTTAAACT
>Ga0123340_1006412_pt1 | contig 11241 bp, 5 predicted proteins | sample SirMexnodulemix_FD_89961 | JGI IMG/M metagenome (GOLD analysis project Ga0123340, IMG submission 89961) | Root nodule microbial communities of legume samples collected from Mexico - Siratro Mexico nodule mix | ecosystem: Host-associated > Plants > Roots > Nodule | place: Mexico: Nepantla... | reverse complement strand
TATATATATATATATATATATATATATATATATTCATGAACTGATTTTAATTTATGAATATTTTTTTTGAAAGTGATTATAAAATGTGTGTACAAACATAACCTTTGTGAAAAAAGTAAGGAATAATATATCACAGCAACATATGAACACCGTCTCAAAATTTCTTCTTTTTTTTCTTCTTCTTCTTCTTTCTCACGCGCCGTACTGTTATTGATCAGGAATTCGAATTATCGTTCCCCTTTCGATCCAAGAATGCTTCATTCAGTTCTAGATAAGGATTTCCTGTAGGAAATGTAAATAAAACATCAATTGATAAAAATTATGTAAAATGAATAGTCAACTGAAATAGTCTACTCAAATTTGAAGAAACAGTCACTTTTTTTTTTTCGAGTTCTCTTAAACATTTGACAAAAAAAATTTGATTTTGAATATAAAGGTTAAAAAAATTCTTATCTGTTATAATAATGATTTTTTAATTAATCTGATAAATTGACACAGAAAAGCGTAATTTTCAATGTCCATCTTAGAACAACTCAACCTTTTGAGCATCTAAGATCTAATATTGACGTCAAATTTCAAACCAACAAAATCTTAGAAAATTTGGTTATACTGGCAATTACTGTTTTTCAAACAACACTATTGGTAAAGTAATTACCCCCTTTATAATTTTTTCTATTTAACTTACCTTTCATAGTATTGCACCAAGCAAAGTAGAGAAAACATTAATAAAGTGAAAGTGTTGCCTAGTTAAATATTTATATATTTTTTGGAATTATATATATTCAAATATTTTCTTGATCATTTAAAAAAAATCATAAATGGCTACTATAGTAAAACAGAAATTTTCTAAACAACACTGGGATTATGCAAAAAATGGGAATATTTCATATTTCACTCAAAATGAAACATGGGATAAAAATTAACAAGTATATTTTCTCACACAAATTTTATAGCGATCATTCTTGTAAACATGGGATAAAATTTAACAAGTATATTTTCTCACACAAATTTTATAGTGATCATTCTTGTAAAATTAAATGGTAGGAGGAAAGTAGAAAAATATATCTAAGCACAAGTTATCATGGTTTTTTAAGAAAGCATTTTTGTATACACCAATTGCAACAGAGACAACGAAGCTGTCATGCAGCTATCCATTCCTTCTTCATCTAAACTTCATCATGTGTAGTTTAATAATTTAGTTGCAAAAATTAGAGAAATGAACACAAAATGTTTAGTTATTTGTCATAGGTTGATGACCAAAAGCAGCATAAAATTAGAAAAAAAAAAATCTTTATGAGAAAATGGAAAGTTTAATTAAAAGCAATTTACCTGATGATCAAGACTCAAGAGGTATCCACTCAAGTGATAACTCTAATTCTCCAGATTCAACGTTCTGGAGCTTGAGTAATATCTCCTGTTTAACCTTACCATCAACAATATTGACTGCGCTGTCATCTATAAGCGCATTGTCATGGGATTTCAGCCATTTTCCTATCTGCATATTTTCAAACATTCTAGGATCTCCATAGGCCCTTGCAGATGTAATTAGGGGTTGAAGATCAATGTCTGCTTCTCCCATTATATCATCAGATGAAAATAAGTCATAATCAAATACCTTCTGCAATGCAATGTAACCAGAGGTTATGATAATGTGGTTTTTATATCTTCATACCATAACACACACATGCAAAGACAGCTAGAAGCTTCACACATTAGGATCCAAATAATCCAACCACCAAATAAGATACCCCAGACGGGTGGAGGCTATAGACAGTTACCTTGCTCCAAACTATAGTCCCACCACTAGAGGACGGTTGGGGAAAATATATTTGATTTTCAATGTAGAGAAAGGGTGCAAGAGAGAAGGAAGCTTTGAGCAGGGTTTGGTTTTACGATGAAAGAGTCATGCAATGTTGAGGAATTAGGAAGAAGGAAGCTCAACTGATTAGGATGCACATGGCAGAAATGTAGAATAGACACAGAATTTGTTTCCATTTTCTAACAAAGACAAGATAAAATTCAACCTTACCAAATTCAAAAATCCAAATTGCTTAGTAACAGACAGCATAAGCTCTTCATTCCAGACTGGATTCAAATTACTCTTTATTACAGTTGTCTGAACAGTCTGAAGGTGTAGCACCAAAGCCAAATCAGAAAGAAAGTTATCAACGTCTAGAAATGTTCAATTAAAAATTAAAAATAAAACATAAAGAGCAAAAGTTTCTCATGAATATATGCCAATGAGAACTGAGAACAACCAACCTGTTGGCCAAGTGTGAAGATAACATATGGATCACTGGTCATCATATCTCTGATAGCTAAATCGGTGCCTTTGATCACTTTTACCTTCAACTTTCCAATAAATCCTGCCATTTCTTCCTGTTATGACCATAAATATCAGTCAAACATCCAAGGAAAACCATTCATGAAAATAATTTCATTGCATGCACTACCAAAGTTGTAAACTTGGACGAGTACAGCAGGTATTGTCCATTTAAAATTATCTCAATTAGAAAGCTTTCATCTGGGTATAACATCAATTTAACTCAGTGGAGATCTAGTTCACATTGATATTCTAACTCAACATATAGTCAACAAAGAAACACAATTCCAATCAAAGGGAATAAAATATAAAATATAATTACCTCACGTGAACCACTAGTACTTCGAAAATTATCCATAATCCCCTTGGAAATACTTGATGGGGGATTCATTTTTCCCGACATAATGCGCAAACTAGGTTTCAAAAATTCTTGACGTTCATACTTTGACCTGCAGTAAAAATTGCCACAGTTAAAATGGAACTCCTAACTCCAGCATTGATAATTTCGGTATCATAGATTTCGATTAAAAAAAAATTGGTATCGTTGACGATGCTACAATGAACAATATCCCAACTCGACCTTGATCAGTCAATGATCAACCTAGGACAATGAACTGCTATTAGAAATGGTAGCAGAAAATAACGTAATCTTGGAAATAAATGACTCAGCAAAGCCAAATGCTGAAAAAAATCATGAGAAAGCCAGAGTACACACGTTCATATCAGTATCATCTAAAGTAGCCTAAAAGCTTTACCCACTTTGTGGTGACCATAAATATAATAAATTTATAAAAGAAGCAAAATGATGCTAAGTGTTAATGAAAACTATCTAACCGGATGAATTTTTCGCGCTGCTCATGACTGGCAACTGGTCCAGGTTTTGTACATCCTTGTGGAATATAAGCCTCATAAATTGAATTAGCAGAAGAATTTCCTCCAACTTCAACCATTGCATCTATTTCATCACTTGACCATTCATCCAATGTCACAGACAAAACCTGAAAGAAAAAGTAAAATGTTCTTGGGCTTTAATGCATGATCACATAAATAAGTTCTTTACACTATTAACTAGATAGAAACAACTCATTGAAAAGCAAGCAGGGCATGATATGATTTAAAAAACAAACTTCATGCACCTTGCCTCAGTGCCTTAGGCACGTTATCAAAATAGCAAGTTTACTTCTCAGTCAAGAGTTACAGAGATTCATTTCTCACTTCTTATTATTACATATAGCACCTATGTCTATAAGTTGGTTGGTTCTCCTATCTTTGATATAAAATTTCACTTGCATCACGTATCCAGTACAAAAGTTGACAAAATCAGAATTAAAATGACCTACTTCTCCACATTATATTTTAAAATCATGTAAGAAAAATGTGAAAAAACTAAGCATATATGACAATAAACGCCAAGAGAAACTCAAAGAGCATACTCCATAGGTAGGAGCAACACTAAATTGAAGCTTCACATTTCATAAAAAGACATGAGAAGGGATACCTTGTAATAATTTATCTATTAAGACAATATTTTCCACTCCTACTAGTCTTCATTTAACAACGGATATTACAGAAAGAATAGTTGTTATAGATATATTACAGGATAAGTAATTAGTATATTGAAAAGAAAGCCTTATTTGCAAAGTTTACACTTCTAGTCTCAGATGATTAATTTTAGTCTCTCTTTGTCTAAAATAATTTCACAAGATATCACGGCATGCTCCGAATCTAAGAATATGGCTGGTCTGCCAGCACATACAACATAGGGCAGTAAATATGAAACAAATGAATGCACCCAAACAAAGTAAATTTCAGCAGACTACTTCACAATTACAGACATTTAAGAGTGGTTGTTTGTTCTTTTCTCATCAAATCAAGATGAACCCATTTCAAAAAAATAACTAACCATATATGTAGGTTATTATTGGTCTCTCATTTTGTACTAGACAAAAGAAGAAGGAACTCAGTTTATACAGTCCTTGGTAAAAATAAAATCTTCTTTCTTAAAGTAAAGTTGGTCAGGAACATTACCTTTGATATATGAGAACCAAGACTTCTGTGCACACCACAGCATTTTAAGCATATAAAAACTCCAATGTTCGCTGATCTGAAGAAGCAATTAGAAAAAAAGGTTCACAATTAGGAGGTAATATGCATTCCACATTTTTCTATATAGAAAAATTCATGTAGTTAGTTTCCTATAACTTAATCACAAGGATCTTAATAAATCCTTCCATAAAATGGTCAACACTCAGACTCCAGTTTTGAGTATTATAATCAGTGATCATGACCATAAACCACTAAAAGAAAAAAAATAAAAATTGGTGCATAGGTGAATACACTTACGCCCATTTAGGATCTGGAGCATTACAATCAGCACAAACACGATTATCTTTTTGAAGCAATAAATCCTTCACTCTTCTTTTACCTGTAAGAGACCTGCCAATCGTTCAACTTCTCAAGAAAATAACTTTACTTTCACAACTAGAGATGGAAATATGCATCATCAAATTTGTCTTAAACAGATTTGGCCTGTTTTCATGTTAGGAATAAGTGTGAATTTGCTTTAGTCGTTTATATGAGTTTGTTTATGATTAATTGGTATAAAATATTCCTACTGTTTCTCATTCAAGAACCCAAATTTCAAATATAAAGAAGCTTGAGTTCAATCTATTTTAAGAAATAAGCCTATTCTTTTAATTATCAAATTATTATTTTTCTATTAGTTATTCTTATGCTTATTCAAACATGAGTTTATATGGACTTTAATAAGGAAAAAACAGTTAAATACATGAGAGCATGAAATTAAGAATCATAGCATACTTGAGACAGGCCTTCCAAATTCCGACTGTTTATCACTCATTGCCACCTTTGAAGCCAGCAACGGTTCAAACTGCAAGTCCTATAATAGCAGCCAAGCTAAAGAACCTGGAAAGATAGAAAGATCTCGTTATATACTAACAAAACAAAAGCCCCACGAAATCCTATTGTAACATTACTTTTCTTCTAAGTAATCTTTAGTTCCTTAATCCTTTCCCCAAAAAATAACTTTAAATAAAAATCAGTATTTGAATAATTAACATCATCAATGGAATTACCCTCAGATTAGTCTAATTAATCTTCAAGAGAAAGGAGGGGAAGATAGAAAGATCAAACATCAAAAGTAAGAATTAGAAAAGAAGCAAATTTTGGTATTATCTGCAGACATCAAAATTGTTTTGTCCTCTCTGTTCAATATTGAATTTTCTTGCAGTATAATTAGATTTTTGCAAGCATTTGCGTACATTAATCATTCGCAACAAAAATGATAACAATGGGGTAACCTCTTACCCCATTTTCATTTTTCAAGTGATGAAAACCCCCAAAAATTCAACAAAAAGAAAAAAAAGGAAGTACTGAAACCAGAGCTACAACAAAATTTTCTCAGCAACCTTAAATTTGAGATATCCTCGGTTACAACGAATGCAAATGGTCGTCACACGGTGAAAAAATGTTGGATTGCTGGGTATCAGGAAATTATTTTTGAAAAACTAATAATAATAACGTTTGCATAAAACGAATTATGTTCTTGAGGTGACATGAGGGAAGGAGAAGAAAATGAGAAGAAGAGAGAAACTAATAATTGAGTGTGCAAAGATAGATTACAGAGAGAAAAAAAGAAGAGAATAAAAATAGCTGTGAATGAATGAATCGAGAGAGGTGAGTTTGAAATCCACAAGAGAGAATGAGATACATATAAGGAAGGTTGTGATATGTTTTTTTCATCATTTCATGTCACAATTTGTTGGCACCCACCAATGTCCAAACAATTTGTAGTTAATTACTGTCAATGCATGTTTAAAACAGATTAATTTTGTTTAATTACAATAATTTTTAATTAGTCCACTCTGGAGTGTATGAGTTAGTTGGGAATGATGGAAAGAAATGATATTTTTTTTCTCATAGTGTTTATGAAAATAAAATTGTCCAATCTCATTCATCCAAATTAAGAGAAAAAGAAAATATAAAAATAAACAATAATAGGATAAAATAAGTTATAATTTGCTCTTATTTTACCTATCCAAACAGCAGAATATATCATCATTTCATTTCATACTTTTTCACCAATAAATTATACTCTTAATGTACGAATTAAGAAACTGATAAACAATTTTGTTGACTAATTAAATCGTGAAATCTGAGTTTCCTTAGGATGAATAAAAAAAATGTCAATTTCCATTGTTTTAAAAGAGAAGAAAAGTGAAAGTGGAAAAATTGAAGGATCAAGAAAACAAAAATTGAATTGCAATACATTAAAGCAAATATTTTTTGTATTATTATTTAATCACGAGTTTTTATATAATTAAAAAAATCCACTATATAATAATTATTTCAAAACTTATATCTAAATTAATAATTTTTAATATGTTGATTTGATTATACAAAATAATTTTGCCAATATATCAAAATTAAATTAAAAAATAACTCCTCTTATGAAGAGATGTATTAACTTCTATTATATATAAAGAAAATACTGACATGTGTTTCTCATGAGTTGTCTAATTTTTGCTGACAGAAAGTGGTGCAGTAGGTGGAATTCTATGATAACAAAATCAAGAAAAAAGATCAAGAAGGCAGTATCTGGTATTTCAGGTAAGGAATCTAAACATCCAACCATCTTTGTCACGCTGATTATCTGCTTTTTTTATGCTTAGTTTGTTATTCAAGGGTAGAGCAATATGGTACCAAAAATGACCATAATTGTCTCTGTTGATCTTGTCCATTTTGTGCGAAAGTCTAGAAAGCTGTGTTATATTCAGATACTCTCGGTTAGACCACGGAGGAAGAAAAACGAGGATACACAGAAAGAGAGGAAGAAAACTATTTGCCACTATAGAAAAGGCATGAAAATTTCAAAATACGTAGGGAAAAAAGGATATTATAGCGCTCTATGTGACGCTACAATTATATATATCCAAAGATTCAAGTTCTTGATCACGAAAAATCATCGACACAGTGTTTGAATTTCTTGATATCTCAGTAGGAATGACTTGACAGGACCTATCCCTGATGTAACTATACAGTTTTTGCTATTACATGAATCTTTTACATAACACTCGTAGCAGGTCCCTCCCAAGAATCTTAAGACAGTATCCAAAGCTTAAAATGGTTGACCTTAGTTACAACCAGTTAGATGGAATATTTCTAGTTAATATGCTACCAATGCCAACTTTTCAAGATTTCCATCTTGAAAATAATATGATATGTGGCTGAATTAATTTATCATCCTTTTCTCGTAGTCTTTCCAATATTGAGATTCTTGAACTTTCTCATAACCAGTTTAATGGTTCTTTTCCTGCTGAGTTTGGGGCCTAAAAGTTCTCAATATTGCTGGAAATCATTTTTCTGGTTCTCTTCCAACTACAATTGCTAGCATGAGTTCCCTAGATTCCTTGGATATGTCCAAAAATAATTTTAGAGGCCCTTTACCAGCTAACATGCCAAAGGGGCTAAAAAATTAAATGCTTCAGACAATGAACTGTCTGGAGTTGTCCCAGAAAACCCTAGCAAGTTCCCTAGTTCTTCTTTCTATCCTGGGAATAATCGGTTGCAATTTCCAAATGGTCCTTCTGGAGCAACCAATGATCCTGATGAAAGTTTCAACAAGAAGCCTGTCAGCTTTATTGTTAAAGTGGTAATCACGGTGTCAAGTGTGATTGCTGTTCTCTTCATGTTAGCTCTGCTTTCTGTTATCTCATCTACACAGCATCCGAATATCAAGATTTCCACCAGAATATGCTATTGCTAAGGATATAAAGGAGAATCCTCAACTACACACCATTGGCCCTGGTGGCGCGAAAGACTTGAGTGGTGCTTTGGTTGTATCCGGGGAAAGATCTTGTGACCTCACAGAAAGGATCATCATTAGAGATAATCAGCCATGATGAAAAAAGGGCAGCTGTAGCAGGTTTCTCCCCATCAGAAAATAGCCAGTTTTCTTCACTATTTCTAGTGATGCAGTTTCTGTAGGAAATCATGCAAGACTATATTCAAGATCAGCAAATAAATTGATAGGAGAGCTATATTTTCTTGATGATGCAATCACATTGACACATGAGGAGCTATCTAGAGCGCCAGCCGAAGTTTAGGAAGAAGCAGTCATGGCACATCTTACAAGGCATCTCTGGAGAATGGTTTATTATTGAGAGTGATGTGGCTAAAAGGACTGACAAAACAGAGAAAAGAATTTGTCAAACAGGCTAAAAAATTTGCAAACATAGGCACCCCAATGTTGTGGGATTGAGAGGGTAAGGCTGCGTGTTGCACAAGGTAGAAGCTCAACATGTTTTGATGCTGCATTGGTGCAAGAAATGGTTGTTTCAGTTGTTGGAAGGGAGTGAATGAGGCTTCTTCCTGATTCATGTAATACGCCAATTTCGTTATCTTTACCAAGGATCTGCAGTGCAGAGCAAATAGTCATTCACATTCATAGTTTTTTCCTTCCCGGCTTTTAAGAACTACGATGATGCCCCGTGTGTAATAAATTAGACTCTTTTGCACGAGCAATGTCCTACCAATAATCTCCACAGGAACATATGCCATTCTTAAAGTGATGAAAGCGGCTAGAATCACGTATTACAATCTCACGGTCAACAATGTTTGTCATAAGCTTTATTGCAGTATGACAATCGCCACATACACGTAGATTTTTCATTACTGTTATTGTACTGCCTTCCACAGTGCTAAGCAACCCAAATGCAATTGCAAGCCTTTCACTATGGCAAGACAGCATTTCTTCTTTTTGCTCAGTTTCCACATCGTGCAAAGCGAATTGTTGATCTGGAACATAACCTAATTCTTTTAACTTCACTCCTAACCACTCTAGCTTTTGATAAATTTTCTCAGTAAGAGGATGTGACCTATCTGCAGAGAGAAATTTGTGCTTTTGTCCTTTTAAGGTTAGCCAACTGGATCCTGGTTGTTTCACAACTCCATTACGTTTCATTTTTTTACGTATCAAAGCTACTTCAGCCCATCTGCTCGAAGAAGCGTACAAATTTGACAGCAATACATATGCAGCACTACAATCAGGTTCCATTTCAAATATCCGATTTGCAGCTCTTTCAGCAACAGCTAAATTAGAGTGCTTCCTGCATGCACTCAGTAAAGCCAGCCATACCATTGAATTTGCTTTCATTGGCATGCTCATCACCAGTGCTTCTGCTTCCTCAAGCTTTCCACACCGGCCAAGTACATCCACCATGCTTGCATAGTGCTCAACCGTAAGTGTAACTGACCTTTCCTGGCCAAAGTATCGAAAGATGCACCTTGCTTTTTGTAACATACCAGAGCGACTACAAGCAGAAAGCAAACCAGTTAATGTGATTCCATCTGGGTCAACTCTTCGACGCAGCATTTGATTAAAGAATGCTAGAACCCACATGCCACATCCATGCTGTGCACAACCAACAATAACCGTGTTCCAAGAGACAATACTCTTCTCATTAATCCCCTTAAACACAGAAACTGCATCACTGACATAACCACATTTACTATACATAACAACAAGAGAACCTCCCACATATCCACCACTTTCCAAACCCATCTTAACCACCTCAGCATGGATCACTTTCCCCCTCCCAAGATCCTCCAATCCACAACAAGAATTCAAAGCACTGGTGAAGGAAGACTCATTTGGAATCACACCAATTCTCATCATTTCTCTAAACACCTCCAACGCCTCTAGATGCTTATCATTCAAACCATACCCCGTCAATAGACCTGTCCAAACCACCACATTCTTACAAACTGTCTCACCAAAAACCCGGCATGCAGCTTCCATCTGTTTGCAACAACTATAAAACGTCACCAGAGAAGAAGATACAAATTCATCAAAACGCCAGTCACCCAGCTTGAACGCAGAGCAATGAATTTGAATCCCCACGTCAAAAGCCAGTATCTTAGCAGCAGCAGACAATCCACAAACCAAGCTAACAGAAGATGGACACACTCCAGAAGCCACCATGTCGCGAAAAACAACCAACGCTTGTTCACTCTCCCCATTGTGATCAAGCCCAGCCATCATACAACTCCAAGAAATCACATCCTTAGAAGGCATTAGGCGGAACAAGCGCAAAGCATCATCAACTCTACCATTACCACAATACCCATGAATCATTGCATTCCAAGCAGCCACGTCCCTGTCCACAGGGTCCATTGCCCAGAACAAGGCTTCAGCCTCCTCAACAACTCCCAAGCGCAGTAACCCATCCACGAGGGTGGTCCACGTCACAACGGTTCGGTGGGGCATTTCGTCGAACAGCTTCCGGGCGGTGATAATATCGCCGCAATGGAGACACCCCTTAATCATGGAGTTCCAGGAAACGACGTCCTTGAAGGGAATTTGACGAAAGAGGTCGATAGCTTCGCGAAGTCTGTGGTTGTGAGCGTAAGCATGGAGCATTATGGTGTAGAGGGAGACATGGGGAGAGTGGATTTGATCAAAAAAGGCGCGAGCTTGGTCTAAAGTTCGATTTTTGAGGTAGTGAAAGAGTATATGCTTGTGTGATTTGATGACGGTGAAAGGATTGGAGATAGATGAAGTAGAAGATAAACCAATGGTGGCAGTGGTGAATGACAAGAGCCTCGAGTTTCCAATAGCAATGCATGAAAACGTCGTCGCATGAAAAATGGATTTCGAAAGAAGCATTGTAAGCAGGAATGTGTGTTGGGCGGGCACGAAGAATGCGCCAAAAACGAGAGTTTCTTATTTTTTTTATTTTTTTTTTATCTTATTGTTCTTCTTTTTTTTATTTTTTATTTTTTCTTTTTTAATTTTTTTTTTTTTTTTCTTTTTATTTTTTTTTTTTTTTTTTTTTTTTTTTTTTTTTTTTTTTTTTTTTTTTTTTTTTTTTTTTTTTTTTTTTTTTTTTTTTTTTTTT
>Ga0123340_1006410_pt1 | contig 11243 bp, 6 predicted proteins | sample SirMexnodulemix_FD_89961 | JGI IMG/M metagenome (GOLD analysis project Ga0123340, IMG submission 89961) | Root nodule microbial communities of legume samples collected from Mexico - Siratro Mexico nodule mix | ecosystem: Host-associated > Plants > Roots > Nodule | place: Mexico: Nepantla... | reverse complement strand
TTTGTATTAATATAAATTTATTTGATACTTTATTTATATATATATATATATATTAAAATATATTAAATAAGAATTTGGAAATATATGGCCAGTGTTTTTGGGTGATGTTTAGACCTTTATTGTTCTATTTCCATTTGAAAGTTTGGATGGAGAAACAGAACACTTCTTTTTAATGGAAAACATAAACATTCTTATTTTAGTAGTTGAAAAAGTATACTATATGATTGTCTGAAAATGAATTTTAATTATAAATCGAAACTATTTTTTTCTAATCAATTTATGTTTAAATTAATTATAATAAAAAAAAGCTTACTTTTATCTTTCTATTCTCATTTTGTTTTATTACAAGTTATAAACGAATATTATCAAATACGTAACTAGTTTAGAGTCATTTTATTTTTGTAATTTAAAGAAGTAATATGGTATTTTACTTTACTCTCATCAATAACAATCCACTTCCGAGTTTACAGAATAATATGCATTTGCATATTGAAAAAAAGGATCAAAATGGGTGGAAAAGAATAATTAAAATGGTTCAAATATATATAATGAAATAAGTTCTAGAATGACAGGAGTTTCTTAGAAAGCAGAACACTTTCCCTATAGTTGCTTCTTCTCCGATTTTCTACTGTCGTTCTGCTCTTCTTCTTCAAGGGAAGAAGAATTTTCCTGTATGTTGTCATGATTTAATAGCTCAAGATATAGACCTCATTATGTGTATATGCTATTGGTCTACTTTAGACTTGCACACTATCTCGCAGTTCTTGGCCCATGGTCTCAATCGGTAAGAACATGACACATATTCCTGAAAGAAGAGCTATTATCTCAAACAGAAGGACAGCTGCAGTTTGATGACATCCATGTACTAAACCCACAGCAACCAGAGGACATATCATTCCACCAATTCTGCCGACCGAACTTGCAATTCCGACACCAGTTGTTCTAACTGATGTAGGGTACATCTGCAGTTCATATAAATCTTCGAAATATTAAATTACAGTAATGTATAAAGAAGTATTCGACCAAAAAATGCTGTTAAACTATCTTTAACTATCTATATCATCGTCCTACACCCTGTCAAACCACATCCAGCGTTTATCTTTTATGAGAATAAATATTATACTTAATACAGATGATTTTAATTGGTGGTACGAAATTTCTGTCACACAAAGAATAATTTTATTTAAGATGCAATCCACATAAAATGTTTTATACAGTTGAAAGAATGCAATTATTATCTGGAAGTTTATTTGAAAAATGAAGAAATAATCAAATGATAAACATACAATGCATATCAATCATTTGTTAGAGGAAACTTAAGAAAAATAAACAACACTCGACTCCATATCATTCGTAATTTTATCACTTCAGTTTCATATTAAGAAGTCAAATTGGTTTTACAAAGAAGAAATTAGAAGATTAATCTTAAAATATAGTTTCTTGAACTATAACTATAAACTCGCTGAACTCGTAACTAGCGAGTTTGTTTTTACGTATTTTGTTTGGTGTTACTAAACGATGTTATTTCAACAGTCAATTGAAGAGAAAAAAAAATGAGGTAAGGAAAGTGTATATATAATTTACTCGCTTTGATAGTATTTGGTAGTGCTTCCGTGTTACAAGCATAAAACTTACGAAGGTTCAGTTTGAGGAAGAATATTAAATTGGTAGCATGTATACGTTGCTAGTAGTTTTCTATTTCAAATCATCTTTGTTTCAACAAGATAATTCAAAATTATTTTGCAGTAATACATTACCTCTGGTGCATATATATACACAATTGTGAAGGTTGCTGTGATGCAAATGCGAGCTAGAAATAGAAGGCTCGTTGTTAAGCCTTCAGCCAGATCGAATACTAACGGGAGAAGGAAAATACAGCACATGAAGAACATGGTTGACATTGATAGTTTACGACCAAGTTTGTCGACTGCCACAGCTGACAAGAGCAGTCCGGGTAGCTCTATGCACAAAATTAAGTTATTTATCAGTTACGCATTTTCCTGCATCGGTCGAATAAGAAAGCTCTGAAACCAGTAGGAAAATAAATACCTGCAAAACTAGCAATGAACACACTCTTGTATCTAATATCCTGGGACTTCTCTGTCTGCAATTTATGTGACATGCATTTACTATCTCCGTTCAGCTCAGTTGTCAACAAAACAAGGCCATAATACGAAAAGGCATTACCAAAGAAAACAGCCCATAATAGAACTGTTGACCTTGCCAACTTTGGCGAGAGAAGCACCAACAATGATGAGATACCACCTACATTGGAATCCATTCCTGAAGGATGTTCAATTTCATTTGTTCTCGGTGAGAGCAAACGTGCGTCCTCTGAGGGGTTATCAATTTGCTGTAGTTCAATTTCATGGTCAGAAACAAGGTTACCGGAAGGAAGTTCTCTTCCATTTACTCTTGCTATTTTTTCCAAAACTTCAATTGCATCAGCTGTTCTTCCTTTCAAGCATAGGTATCTTGGTGATTCAGGAGTCAATTTGTAGAACAGAAGAAGTAAAGAGGTGGGAAGAGAAGACAGCGCAAGAAGCCATCTCCAACCCAGATTTGGCATCACAATCTGCAAAGAATGTTTTGCTTCAGGTGAAACTGTCTGCTTTATAATATGCTAAATCATCCAACAGGAATAGAAACTACATATCCAACTTAGAAAATTTGTCATAACATCCGCAATATTAATTCAAGTTAAGATACATTCATTAAGATTAGGAGGTGAAGTATTAGCACTTTCCTAGGTGAAATGAAGAAAGTAAACATCTCTGGGGTGGAGAACAAAAACTGAGTTCTTGAATCCTGGGTAACTTAAAAAATGGATTCGAAACAAAATGGAATTTTTTGGAGCTTGCAAAGCAAATAAAGAAGTAATAGCAAAATGTTCGAGATGTGATTCATTTAATATCAATTAAAAGAATATGACATACATATCTAAACCCAAGGACCATTCTGAGGGTGAAAAATAGATGGTCTATGTTCATGGTTAACCGGAAAGGTCGGGAAGGAAAGCGGGAAGAAGCTGATTTATATATTAAGACTTCAAATTTTCAAGAACATGTTTGTAAACTGTAATTGAAAGGAAAATTTACCCATGCAAGTGAGGCTTCAAAAATGGTACCAACAGTCCAAAATGCTGAAAAGATAACCATCCAGGTACCTCTGTTGGGAGCAGGAACAAACTCTAGAAACCAAGATGATAGTACAGGGCCACCTCCCAAACCAAGACCGACCAGAGAACGAAGGGCAATTAATAATATATAGTTAGGAGCAAATGCACTAAGAAAACCAGCTATGGCTGTAACTGTCGCTGTGATAAGGAATCCTTTCCTGAGTTTTTGAATAAGCCAAAAGAAAAAAGATGATAAATGAACCAACAATGCTGAGTACACTTGAAACCGAAGCACTTAAAATTGAAAGAGAGATTTTATTTATGACATAACAGGGGCACAAAATAACTTAATATTATGGCCGGCATAGCCTGGCGCCATATATAATATAAGATACTTGCCAGGGTTTAATATGTTCTAAGCAAAGAAGACTATTTTATATGTAAAAAACCATTGGAAGATTTTAACCGAGGATGGCTAATCCTAGATTTGGTAAGCAGGCCGCTCCCCGCCCCACTAAAATGAAATACTTAAAATATGCCAGAGAAACTGACAAATGCAAAAGATAATGAACTAGTGAAGAGAAACCTGCCTCCTTCCATGTTTATCAGAAACAATACCCCATGAGTATGCCCCTATTAGCATGCCTGCGAAAACCACACTGGTTATCAAACTTTCTTCATGAGGGGAAAGACTCCATGCTGCTTGAACATCAGGGCCTACAAAAGAGAGTAGCATCATTTCCATTGCTTCTGAAACCCAACCAACACCAGCATAAACAAGCACCAGAATCTGGAAATTTCCAAAACCCAGAGCCACTAGGGCATCATCTACTGTGTAGCTTGGGCCTTCAGCACCCGTCTATAATGTCAAAATCATTAAAGTCAAGAGCATATATTTAGAAATCACCGGACATTGTTTAATAACCAAATAGAAAACTAGAGCAAACAAAAAGAATAGAGAGAAAGAGAAAAATATACAGGTAATACGCTTGCAATCAATATATACATATCATTGTGTATTCAGGTAATAGGGTTGCAATCAGTATATACCAAATCGAAAGCGAGATAAGCTAAAATGATAAATCAATACATTTCATTCGTACCATTTTTTCTAAGGAAGGTATGTTCGAGATGTTCGATCTTGCCCTTTTCCTACCAGATCTTCTCAGCGTAATAAAAATTAATATGAATGACGCATACTTGGAGCATTTGAAGAAGTAGAGCGTTGAAATTTCAAACTCGTTCAATTTTGATTATTTTATGTACATAGGAATAACTATATTCCACTTTCCACCTTCATACCGTTGACAAAGACCAACATACTATTCACACCCCATTCTTCCATTTAACACCCCAAACAATTTTAGTCTTTTGAAGTTCTCACTTTACCCCTTTCTTCACACCCGTTCCTGCTGTTTCTTCTTCATACTCCACTCTCAAGCCCATCAACTAGCAAGATAAAACAGTACCAAAGCAATGCAATAGGAGCCGGAGGCTATGGTGATGACGATCGAGAGCCACAAGTACCGGCTCCTGAGCCACGGTCTGTTAACCCCCTTTTTCCGGGAGATCCTCCTAGAGATCTCTCTAAGTTCAGGTGTAAGCAGATCATGATTTATTATTGGTTTTTTTGAATTTTATTTTCTAGAAAAGCAATTATCTTTTAGTGAGGGTTGATAATTTGATTTTTTTTTTTTTTTTAAGTAGAGGTATTGATTGATTCCTTTAATCTTACTGGATTCGTTAACTGAAAAAGTATAAGATAAATCCTAAACCTTAAGTTCTAAAACATAAATATTCATTGAGTAAACATTTCGAGGAAAGATGAAATATTAAATATATCATTAGACAATTTTTTCATGATAATATTATGTTTAATTTGATTAGCGCTTGTTTAAATAAGTTTAATTCTATATAAAGAATTGAATAATAATAATCATATAAAGATAACAAATAAAAATTTTTTAGAAATAAATTTGAGAGTTTATTTTTGTACATTGTCTATTCTATTTTTTTTAGAACATTTAGACTCTTTACTTTTTTATTATTATTAATTTTTATTGCTTGCATTAAATTTTAAACACTAAGGGAACTGAATTTATTATTGAACTTGTTGGAAAAAACTTCAAGTCAACTTTTTTCTATGGATATTATTATCATTTTGTTATTAGACAGTTTAACATTGCATTAGAGGCTTATAATGAAATATATTTAATTTGCTTGTGAAACAACAAGAATCACTCTCCTGAATCAGAATGCTTAATAAACAAAACGTGCACTCCTTGAATATGCTTATATTGAAGACTCATCATTTGCTAAACCTCCCAAACCGTGCTCTAAGTGTTTGTTTCTTTTGAATTTTTAACTTCTTGATGAAATTTTTTTATCATTGAATTCAGAATTTTAAATATTTCTCACGGTGTATAAGAATCGAATGTTTGCCGTAGTGCCACTGCATTGCCGTAGAAAGGTAACAAATATAAATAAAAAATGTTATAATAGTGATTTTTTATCAAGAGAGTTTGTTCGTGCGATTTGACTATATTGATATGATTCTGTGTAGTTTTCATTGTTTTCCTGACAACTTACAAGCAATATTTATAGAACAATAAGCTTTCTCAACAATGTTTAGTGCACGCAACAATACAACTAACCAATTTTGTAGTCATATATCGTACACCTTTCATTGGCAACAGTTCAACAGATGGAAATTACACCAGTATTTTGTCAAAAGTGAAAGTGTATGCTCTGATTTCTGAAGTCCATTAATGATATCTACAGTTTTTCCACCTGAACTCATTGGCATGGTTTACTGTCATGGAAGCAAACAAATCTATTCAGACAGGATTTATGTTTCATCATCAATCACTTTGTGGTCATCACAGAGGAAAGTCACCTCAACAAAGTATTGACACTACTCTGCAATAGTCAAGGAATGGCCTAACAACCTGATTTTGAACCTGGTGTTTACTTACATTATGTGCTTGTACTCCATATGAATTTGTTGCACGAACCAAAAACATGGAAGTGGTAATATTTCGCATGTTGTCAGATACTTTGACAACCATTTGGCTTCTTATGTTTCCATTAGTTATTCTTTCTGGATGAGGTACCACTACATCAGGTATTTGAAGCAGATTAGAGTGAGATGCACTGAATTTCTGTCTCGTATAAATCCTCTCCAAGCTTTGCACCTGTATCTTGTCACTATCAAACTTTTTATCTAACTCACATTCTTCTTCTTCTGAATCATTTAGAATTCTGTTGGCTTCTTTGAATAAACCAATGGAACGCCAAGCATCAGCAACCAGTTGCACAGTGGAGGTTATAGGGGCAACACCCCTCTCATCCATAGTAGTCAGTAACTCTTCTGCTTTCCATGGTAGTTTTGCTTCTCCATAACCCCATATTAAGGTTTCATAAGTTTTCAAATTTGGGGGAATTCCCGCATCGTGCATTTTCTCATAAAGTCTAATGGCCCGATCCATTTTTCCTTCTGCACACCATCCACTGATGATGGTAGTGAAGATTACCACATTTGGTTGTACACCATATTTGCTCATGGAAGTCAGAAGAGCCTCAGCTTTTTGTGACTGTCCAGCACGTGCATATCCTTTTGCAAGGATGCTATATGCGTGGATGTCAGGTTCTATATCGGCCTTGACCATGTTATTGAATATCTCCTCACAATTATCCATAAGCCCTGCAGAACTCCATGCATTCATGATGGTGCTAAATGTCACTACATCTGGTTTGGTCCCATATTCTTCCATCAATGCCAGTGCCTGAACAACTTTCATTTGTAAGTTACAATGATACTATCCTTATAACAATACTAGATACTGAATAATTACTGACCAACAAATATATGCACAAAATAAACAAGCAACAATCAGTTCTTATGGTAGAGTATTAATCTTGCTATTGTGTTAATGCTCCTTCAGTGTCAAAAAAATGGAGGGAAATGCATGGAAGAAAATATTGATCTCATGAAAAGTATTAGATATCAGAACTCACCTCATCTACTCCATTTGTGTCTTTAATATCTAGATATCCTTTGATAAGCGAGTTGAAAACTACTGGATTTGGATGCACACCAAGCTCCTTCATTCTTCCGTATAGAAACCTCAAGGCTTCTGTCATATTGCCTTCCTTGCAGTAACCACTTATAATGATACCACAAGTTCGTTCATTAGGTTTTACTTTGTTGTACTGCATTTTCAATATTAATCTTTCAGCTTTCTCTGTTTCACCAATCTGAGCATATGCCCTTGCCATCGTATTATATGTGACCACGTCTGGCTGAATGCCAGAAGCCACCATTTTATTCATTACATTCCATGCTTCTTCCAGTTTTTTCTTGGTACACCAGGCTTGAATGAGAATGTTATATGTTCTATCATTGGGTTTCACATGTTTATCCTGACTCATCATCTCTGACAATTTCATAGCCTCGTAAGGCCTTCCAGCAATGCCAAACCCTTTAATGAGTGTATTATAAGTACTGGTTGTTGGTTTACATCCATACTCCTTCATTTTCTTAAATATTTTCATGGCTTCATCTACCTTGCCAGAATCAGAAAACGCATTGATCATGGCATTGATAAGTATCGAATCAGGCTTCATCCCATTGTCTGCCACTTTAGAAAGAACTGCAGGAATAGACTTGAAACGCTTTTGGCGGGTTAGAGCAGCCACAAGAGTTGTGTATGTTATTAGAGTAGGCCTGTGTCCTTCTTCAGTCAAATTGTTGAAGACGGTCTGAGCTTCGTGTGGCTTCCCTTTCCTAATCAAAGTATTCATCAATTTTGTTCTTGAAAGAACTGTTTGGCAACTATTTCCCCCCCTACAGATAAGACAAGGGGATTGACTATGTGTCTCGTCCGGAGTAGAGCTTAATTTAGGTTGGTTCTTCTTGTACTGCTGCTGTTTGAGAACCTGATGTAAAATCTTTATCAATATTATGGACATTTTTGGTAATGAATTTGAATGGAAGTCACAGAAAACACTCATTCAGATCATTAATATGATTTGGTTTAGTCTACTCGGCTCCTCCCTATAAGTTTGAAAAGCCACACAGCATTGAGGATAGCTTAAACAGCCATAAAATTCAAGCAAATAAAAGAGTGCTTATTTCAAGAAAGTGCATATCTTTATAAGTCTGAGTCAGACAAGGGCACAAACTGATTTACCAAAAGAACATAAATTATTCTACCAAACAAAAATCTAATTAACATTGATTGATTATAGAAATATCATCTTAGTCTAACATACAAACTCAAGTTGGCTACCTAGGGGACTGAACCATTATACTGTAATTTAGACGTGTTACAATTTCTATGATAAAGAAAAAGGGGGGGAATTTTCTTCTACTATGTGTTAGTCAGCTACAATCAAGTCCAATTAACATCTAAGAATTCAAGAATGATTAGCGCATAAATATAGATTCTTTGGGAAGGTAATATATTTCTATATATGTGTGATCGGTAATCAAAGGGATAATTAAGGCTAATTACAGTTCATAGCTAATGTTATTATTCACCCATATATTTTTTGCTGACATCTCATGAGAAAAAACAAATTAAGTAATTCACAATACCATAACTGATAAATCTTTAGTGCTTTCATTGCTCATGAGGGCTCCCTTCTGGCTTCTATCCATGACTGATGGCTAGATTAGATCCATTACTTACAAATCTACCTTGACAGCATCCAAAAGCCTCAATAAAGTAACTCTACCCTGGCCAGGATCAGATTCTGGCTGCGAGACCTACCACGATTGCTGGCTATTATTTAACTGGCACATGATAACCAGCATGCCTCATCCTGGATTATACTATCAAAACCACACAAAAAATCAAGTTTGAGAAAGTTATCATTATCAACCTCATTCAGAAACACAAATGAACAAAAAGAGCAATGACATTCATCCAGAAATGACAAAACTAGTCTTGTACGAGATGAAGATTAGATTTGCCAGAACGAACGTTATCTAGTCGCCTAATAGAGTCAAATTGATAAAGTACTAAATGCAATCTACTCAAAAGCATCTGGATTAGTACTGAGGTTTAGTTTTGCACGGTCACGGGAAAATCTAAGTTGTTTAGAGAAAAGCCAATTACTATAAACCACTGACAGATGACTCTCACCCTATGATTGTCAAACATCTCAGTAATAATTAAAGAACCCAACAAATAATTAAACTAATTCCAATTGTTAGGAAACAATTTCGAAGGAAAGGAGATGGTAGTACCTTAATAGAGCACTTGAAGCTTATGGTGGAAGCTAGACCAGCATAGTTAGAATTGAAGTTGTTACATAGAAGAAGATGAAATTGGAGGGTAGTGGGTTTTGTGTGTGACATACACTGGAGATTCTTATCCACAAATATTTATCGTAATAAGATTTCGTGGCACTTTTTTGAGGCTTACACAGGAAAAAGACAAAACATGAGAAGATGACTGGAGGAGTGGATTAGGCCACGCCAGCACTCTATTGGTAGGATCAAAATTTACCACTTATTCTATTGGCAGGAAACCCACCTTCTCAGATTTTTCAATTTTATATTTAAAACACTTTATTCACTGAGATGTCTCTTGTTTGCTTATCAATTAATAACTGTTTGCGTTGCTTATCAATGTAGGTTTTTCTTACTTCCCCTCCTTTGCTTTTCTTTTTTTCTCCTACCCTTATCCTATAAACAAGTATCAACAATTCCTTCTCATAATATAACAAGAGTATATAATCTAATTCAGAACATATTTCAGATAATTTCAAATTATATAATTTAAAAGTTTTTAATTATCTATTCTAAAATATAATTCCAAATTAATTATGAAATATTAAGACACAAGCATGTTTGATATTTTTTTTATATTATGAGATAAAGAAGGACTTATGAAAATATAGGAAAAAAACCATAAAAATGTTAATTAAGATTTTTTGTTTATGTGCGGAGTAGTTTGTTTCAAAGACAATCAGACCTTTTTTTGAATTAGAGAGGGAATGAAAAAGAAAAAAACAGGAAAAGAAATATAATAAAAAATGTACGTGTTTCAAATTGAGAGAAGGTGAGAATAAATAAAAAATATATTTAAAAAATAATATATTAAAATAAATTAGTTTAAAATAATAAAATTTAAATTATTTATTAAAAATTGTATTTATAATAATGTATATAATTATTAGGAATTTCGTTTTTTAGTTATTTAACTTTGTTCTTTTTTTCTTTCCATTTCTTTATCTACAATACGCCAAGGTTTTCCCTTTTTTAAAACAAACACTCTCTATAGTGCTTGATGATGAGCAATTCTAAGAAGTCTTGTACCATAAATATTATTTATTTATTTATTTTAAAATATATTTTACAGATAAAAGTATTAGTTTTATTCTAAAAGGACTAAAAGTCATTTTAGTTTTAACTTTAGAATTAAATTGACTTAGAAACAGGAACATAAAGAAGCAAGAGGATGATGTTGAAGGTGTGGAACTGGTACCAGAATTGCCTGTCTGTTCATCCCGTGAAGACCCAAGCAGTCAGTTCTGCAATCCTATGGGGTGTTGGAGACCTCACTGCTCAGTACATCACTCATTCAGCTACAAAAAAGCGACTCCAACTTTCTGTAACAATCCTTTTCCCTTTTATTTCTCTTCTTATCAATGGAATTTTTTAATCAATCTCGCATCTCTCTCTTTTACTTTTTACTTCATATGAATTCCCTGCCTTCTTGCTCCTTCAATTTTCTCTCCATGCAGTGCTTTCTGACTCTAGGATTGTTAGGTTAACATATACTAAAATCAGTAATGTTGAAGTTTTAACATGGTTTGGGTTCCCATTGCTTCTTTTTTAACTAAAATGACTTGCATTTCTCAAGGTAACTATTGTTTTTGGTATTTTTGATGGAAAATGTAAGCTGATTTTAATGAAACTATCTATACCATTAATACCTAAAGAATCTTTCGGATTAAGTGCTACACGTCTCCATTTTGATTTCGAGCTTTGTTGATTTGAATTTTGATATATCTCTTGGCGGTTTCATGAAAAGAAAAAAAAAAAAAAAGAATTCGCCTTGTTGGGAATATAAGTTGGCTTGTGCTTTTTTTTTTTTTTTTTTTTTTTTTTTTT
>Ga0123340_1006406_pt1 | contig 11246 bp, 8 predicted proteins | sample SirMexnodulemix_FD_89961 | JGI IMG/M metagenome (GOLD analysis project Ga0123340, IMG submission 89961) | Root nodule microbial communities of legume samples collected from Mexico - Siratro Mexico nodule mix | ecosystem: Host-associated > Plants > Roots > Nodule | place: Mexico: Nepantla... | reverse complement strand
CATATATATTGTTATATTAGATGTAAAGGGAGTATAAAGTGAAAATGCTTAAATCTTATAAAACATGAAAATATTTTTTATTAATTAAAATAAGTCAAATTGTGTTATTAACTATAAATCTAATATGATTTCTTTTTAATAATAGCCAATATGAGAGATGTGTATAGTATATAGTTGATATAATCTCAGTCATGTACAATTGAAACGATATAGCAGATATTAATGAAGATATGTCGAAAATTTGAAGCAATATATAATTAAGTATAAGATTAATTTCTAGTCAAATACGATATTAATTCCTAAACAGTTGTGATAAATCATTTATACGACAGTGTTAATATAAGATTAATAAAGTTAATTCCTAAACAATTGTGATAAATCATTTATACGACAGTGTTAATATAAGATTAATAACGTTGTTCGTAATGATCCAAGTCTATCCATATGAACACTATAATTCATAAATAAATAAATAAATTGACATTGAACGAGTAAATAATAGATTTAATAATATTTATTATTCATAAATTTATCCAACTTAAATATAGAATATTTGTAAACCTTTGTAAACGAGAATATCCCAAAAGACATACAACGATAGCAATAGTGAAGAAAGAAATCTATTCAATCTGTGTAAGAAATGTGTAATAATTAACAAAATTGAAATTATTTTCGGTTCTTATTATTAATTAAAAAAGTTTTATGAATTGTGTATTTTAATTTTATTATTTATGATAATATTTAATTATCGATATTTATTGCTTACACTTTTCGTGTTTGAATAACTTTCTCATTTTATATGTACACACGTGCATATGTTTGCCTGATTTTTTAACTAGAAAGTTCTTAACCATAATTATATTCTAGTTGTTTTGATTCCATATTTGCCCATTTTTTTCTTTTAATAAAAATGAGTTCTCAATTGATAGTTTCGTGTATACTAACGCGCCATGAAATTATTGTAGTTTTATAACATACTAGTCGGATATGTGTTATATGATATTTGTTGAAAAAAAAACCACCACCAGGAATTTATTACTATATTTAATAATTACCAATTCCTTAGCATTTGTTAATGTAGGTAGATTATTTTAGGAAAAATAAGTGGAGAAAGTGAATGACATACCTTTGAGTTATTAGCTTATATAAAGGTAATAATAAACATTGAATAAACATCACTCTTATTCCAACATTTATGAGTTTTTCTCTTTGCCTTATTATTTCAACAATTTGGTATCAGATCCACACATTTTTTGGCCTGTGGTGAGCACTCTATTGTTAAGATGAGTGATCTACAAATCGTTGGTGGTGTTAAGAAACTTAACAACCAGAACAACTACAATTCTTGGTCTACTTGCATTATGTCATACATGCAAGGTCAAGACTTGTGGGATGTCGTTAATCGTAGTGAAGCAACACAACCTGAAAACATGTTGGTCAAAGAAAAAGTCGGTAGAGAGTAATGTGGCTGCTTCCAAAAGTGAAGATGAATGGGATGTTGAGGCACTATTTACTGCAGAAGAAGAGTTAGCTATCAAAGCAACAACGTCGAAACAGGTTGAGTATGAGAAAGATTGGATCGTTGACTCGGGATGTTCAAATCATATGACGGGTGACAAAGAGAAGCTACAAAACCTATCAGAGTATAAGGGAAGTCGGGTGGTCGTGACAACGAACAACTCAAAGCTACCTATAGCTCACATCGGTAATATGGTAGTTTCTCCTCAGCATGGTGATACCGAGGTGCCACTTCAAAATGTTTACCATGTCCCGGGTATGAGAAAAAATCTTCTCTCGGTGGCACAATTAACTTCTTCTGGCCATTATGTTCTCTTTGGTCCACAAGATATGAAGGTTTATCGGGACCTGGAGATTATAAAAGAGCCAATGATGAAAGGATAGAAGTTGGAGTCGGTTTACGTAATGTCTGTAGAAACCGCATACTAGACAAAACAAGAAGGAATGAGATGGTAGACTTGTGGCACATGCGGTTTGGACATGTTAGCTATTCCAAATTAGACGTAATGATGAAGAGGTTGATGTTGAAGGGACTTCCACAACTTGAAGTAAGAAAAGGCACGGTATGTGCAGGTTGTCAATATGGAAAAGCGCACCAACTGCCATACAAAGAGTCCAAATTTAAAGCAAAGGAACCATTAGAATTAGTTCAATCTGATGTGTTTGGACCAGTTAAACAAGCTTCTATTAGTAGGAGGAAATACTTGGTGACTTTCTTTGATGACTTCTCAAGTGACAATGGAGGAGAGTATACATCAGACGAATTTTGCAACTTCCTTCAAGAATGCCGAATACGCCATTAGTTCACATGCGCTAACACTCCACAACAGAACGGGGTGGCAGAAAGAAAGAATAGGCATCTAGCAGGATGCTTATGGGCAAAAGCAATGAGGACAACTACATTTGTCATCAATATGCTTCCTCAACAAAGGTTATGTTTTATTTCCCCTTTTGAAAAATTGTGGAACATGAAACCTTCAATTAGTTATCTTAGAGTTTTTGGATGTGTCTGCTATGTATTTGTACCTAGTCATTTACGTAGCAAAATGGATAAGAAGGCTGTTAGATGTATTTTTATAGGATATGACAGTCAAAGAAAAGGATGGAGATGTTGTGATCCTACTACTGAAAAGTGCTACACATCTCAAAATTTGGTATTCGATGAAGCTTCTTCATGGTGGTCCCTAGACAAGGAAGTATTGCCAGACTCAGATGTTTTTAAAGACGTGGTACAATCCTCTCAAATCTGATTGATTTTAGATGAAACTAAAGATGTTGATAACGAAGGCAATGTTGAAAGAGGTGTAGCTGAAAGTCCTTGGCAAACTGGTGTGTATCAAGAACTAAGCAATGAAGATGAGCCTGATGGACCAGAAGCACGAACTCCATTGAGAAGGTCAACAAGAATTAGAAAGCCAAATCCAAAGTATGCTAATGCTGCTATAGTAGAAGAAGCAGATGCAAAAGAACTAGAAACCTTCGAGGAAGCATTTCAACATCCAAAATGGATTAAAGCCATGGAAGAAGAAATGGTCGCGCTAGCTAGAAATCAAACATGGGAGCTTGTGCCAAAGCAAAAAGATGTCAAGCCTATTTCTTGTAAATGGGTGTACAAGATAAAGCACCGCGCAAATGGATCAATAGAAAGACACAAGGCTTGCCCAGTAGCTTGAGGGTTCTCTCAACAATATGGACTAGACTATGATGAAACATTTAGTCCAATTGCAAAATGTACAACTGTACGAGTCCTATTAGCACTTGCAGCTTCCAAAAAATGGAATTTGTGGCAGATGGACGTAAAGAATGCATTTTTGCATGGGGAGCTAGATCGGGAGATCTACATGGACCAGCCAATGGGTTTTCAGAGCCAAGATCATCCTGAGTACGTGTGTAAGCTACGAAAGGCACTTTATGGGTTAAAATAAGCACCGAGGGCTTGGTATGGTAAGATTGCTGAATTCTTTGCTCATAATGGTTATTTAGTAACAAGTGCGGATGCTAGCTTATTTATCAAAGCTAAAGGAGAAAAGCTAGCTATCGTGCTGGTATATGTGGATGATTTAATCATCACAGGAGATTGTGAAGAAGAAATTTTTTGAACCAAGGAGATTTTGTCAGTTCGATTTCAAATGAAAGAACTCAGACAACTCAAGCATTTTCTTGGTATAGAGGTTGATCATACTCAAGAAGGAATATTTCTCCATCAAAAAAAGTATTTCAAAGATTTGTTGAAGAAGTTTGGAATGCTTAAGTGCAAGCCAATCTCAGGGCCAATGGAGCCCAACACCAAAATATGTGCTCATGAAGGGAAAGTTTTAGAAAATGCTACAATGTACGACAACTAGTGGGTACTCTTATATACTTAACTTTAACAAGATCAGATATTTCTTTTGCAGTTGGTGTGATGAGTCATTACATGCAAAATCCAAAGAAACCTCATTTGGAAGTAGTGCGTCGAATTTTGAGATATGTGAACAGTACACTTGATCGTAGTATTATGTACAAGAGAGGTAGATAATGTAAACTAGTTGGCTATTGTGATGCTGACTATGCAGGTGACCATGATACTCGGCGCTCAACTACCGGATATATTTTCATGCTTGGGCCAAGAGCAATTTCTTGGTGTAGCAAAAGACAACTAACTATGTCTTTGTCAACCACCGAAGCGGAGTATCGAGCAACAGTGATGGCAGCTCAAGAGAGCACTTAACTTATGCAACTGTTAGAAGACTTGCATTAACAAGTAAAGTATCCAATTCCTCTGTATTGTGATAATTTATCTGAAATACGTTTGGCAGAAAATCCAGCTTTTCATGCAAGAACTAAGCATGTGGAGGTGCATTACCACTGTATCCGAGAGAAAGTCTTGAAAAAGGAAATTGAGTTGAAGCATGTTAGAACAGAAAATCAAGCTGTAGATTTGCTTACAAAAAGCTTGAGCGGCAGCAAGTTCAAAAGTTTCTATCATCAGCTTGGCATGACAAACAAAGTGGAAGCTAGTGTTGAGGGGGGGTGTTGAAGAAAAACCAACACCAGCACTTTATTACTATATTTAATAATTACCAATTCCTTAGCATTTGTTAACATATGCAGGTTTATTTTAGGAGAAATAAGTGGAGAAAGTGAGTGGCATACCTTTGAGTTATTAGCTTATATAAAGGTAATAATAAACATTGAATAAACATCACTCTTATTCCAACATTTTTGAGTATTTCTCTCTGCCTTATTATTTCAACAATAATATGATATTGTCCAAGTACATAAATATTATATTATAATAGAAGACATCAAAGTTTTCAAAATACATAATACAAAAGTATAATTATCATTATAACTTTTCTTACTTCGAATTTCATTTATAACAAATTGGTTTAATGGATATAAATATTTAACTTTTAAATTATTTTTATTAAATTAGCATAGGTTTAGTGTGAGTTTAGTTCAATCTATTAACTTCATGTTATAGTTTGAAAGTTAATTTCTAATATTCTTCCAGTAAACCCTAAATATTTAATCGTACTAGATATTATCATAGTAATAAGTATACATGCATGTAAAATCTAACATAACATTATACATGTTATCATCATGCTTCATTCATCATATACATATTGAGATCATACATATGAAAGCAAATGAAGTCATATTTAGACATACATCAAGTCATGACTAAATATAAAATGTTCTCCAGAAGACTCTAAACCATAATAAGTAAATCCTATTAGAGGCTAACATCTAACATAAATCAGAACTAGACTAACGTCTTTTATGTTAGGGTGTCCCAAAACATTTATTACCAAGCAAGATGTATATCTACTACCAAGTGTGATGTAAGCATCCTCAAACTTTTCATCATTTGAAGTTTTACCTACGTGACGAGACAATTGAGAAGTCAAGTACATTTCTTAAGTGAGTGTCAAGTTTATCTCCACTATGAAAGGCAAGCACCACCCATTCAGGGTCATTCTATCCAGGGTCAAACTTTATATACAACATTATATATATATACAAGCGATCCTAGGATCCATCATCCAAGAAGGGCTATTAAAAAAAGCATATACCATGCATACATCATATCCTGACATCAATTATATATGTATCCAGAACATAAACAATCAATCTCATCGTTCATATATTATACCACCAATATAACATGCATAAAGACATATAACATATATAAAACATTCAATCATGGCATAACATCATTACCATGACAAATCATCGCTTGAGTGAGTTCCTATCATTGGGCGACCTCATTGACATAAACAAGATTACTCATATTTTTGCTTGAGTGACACATCTATCGCTTGTGTGAAATGCAACCCAAAAGCAACACCCTTTTCGAGCTATCCTTGCTCTAGCGACCACCTTATCACTTTTGTGTTGCTCGCTTGAGCATTACAAGCAAAGCTTGAGTGAAATCCACTTGTTCAAAGCAAGTTCCAAAGAACTCTTACATATCCTTTAGTAATGTAAGTGCCCAACCTAGAGCTTGGATGCCCAAACCACGTATCAAGTATTGACATGCATTTAATACACATATGCACTCCTTTGTTATGCATAAGCATCCAACATAATGCTCAAGGCAAAAAAGACATCGCTTGAGCATCATCTCCAACACTTTGGGTGTATATGAGAGAGAATAGTCTCTCTCTTGCTTGAGCTACAAGTTATCACTTAAGTTAAATAGTACATAACTTAAGTGACCAACACATCATCTAAGTAACATAAGGCAGTGAGTGCAATGATTGCACATCACTTGGCCTTACTTGAGCAACAACTGACCCAAGAATAACCCGAAACAACTTAAACATAAGATTTCTCAAAGGTTTCCATATTGTACAAGGATTTTTATCTTTCTAAATTCATCAAGGAGTTATTTTAAGACTTATATGAATAAATATATCATCACAACAACTCCATAAATCTTGTAACATGCATATATTTTACACACTATCAACCTCTATGCATTACACTCAACTAACAACTATCATATTGTAAAAAGTGAGATATTATTTTCCATTACCTAGATTGATGTGTGCTTTAACAAACCAACGCTTGGTAATCCTTTCTAGAACCCCAATCAATCCAGATAAGCCTTCAAGAGATCCAAAAATATACTAGTAACATTCCCTATAAACCATCCATTCAAGAAGACAAGAATAAAAGATAAAAAAGAAAAAACTTATATAGGATTGATGTTACTTACCAAAACTAACTTCTGATTGATCCAAAACAGGCAACACGTCACTAGCTCTACAAACCTCAATCTAGTATAGAATATACCGTCAAAAACACACTTGTTGTAAAAAGAATGTAGAGAAAAAAAAAGGTTTTAGAAAATTAAAATTTTTAAATGAACTAAAAAAATGGACGTATTATTTTTATTTGTAAACACCATAATTGATTCATTTTAAAATCTATTGAAATATTTTTGAGTTTAACAATATCAATGTCTTATAATTATGTCACTATATTTCTAACAATTTATTCACTACAAGAAAATATTAAATTAGCTTCTAAATATTAATTACTATTGACTATTGTGACACTATTAGAGTCAGCTTAGCTAACTTTGTCAAATGTTAATTTAAAAAAAGTTAAAAAAAAATAGTTTTAAATGATTTAATTGGTGATAGACTCTATGCTGATGCTAATTATTTTTAACTTTTTTAATAAATGAATATTTGTGTCAATGTCAAATTAACGTTACCTTAGCCAATACTCATATAACTGCTCAATATTAAACATTAATAGAGTCCATTTAACCAACTTTAAAGCAACATTATCTGTTTTTAGCTTTTTTAATAATTAGAAAATATTTATGTCAACGTTAGACTAATGTGGGACATTAAAAATAAATAAGGTCAACATCCACCTAAGAGATGTTAATCTTATTTATTTTTAGTATTTATATTTATTTAAATTAGCATCTATTAAAATTGAAATTATTTTTATTTATCTTATTATTTATGTAAATTGGCATATAAAATATATTTAATATTTATTTAAGTTAGTGTAAGTTAAGCATTTATTTAAGTTAGTGTAAGTTAAGCAGATGCTAATGTACAAGTTATGAATTTGTGTGCCTTTGTGAAAAGGAATACAAACCATACAATTATTTTTAATCCAAATACTCAAATTTAAAGATGACAAATCTACTTATTTACAATTTTTCTCTCTCTCTCTATATATAAATTTCCTTTATTGACAATCATCTCATTTGCTCAAATTCATCTACTTCATTCACATTCATCTTTTTTATCCACACTCTCTTTTATTCACACCAATCTCCTCTCCTTTATTTGCATTGGTCTCTTTTCTCTACACTTGTCTCTTTCATGCACTATAATTTTTTTCTTTTTCCTTTTTGGTGTTTTATTTAACTAAAGAAGGAGGCATTGTACATTAAACTTATTTTTGAAATTATTGTCATTAGTGTCGATCAAATCGACACAAATTAAATTAATATTAAGAAAATATTTTATTTAGTGGCTAAGCTAATGCTAAATTAAATCACTTTTAAAATAAAACATAATAGTGTCAGCAAAATAGACATTAAATTATTTTAATTAAAATCAATTTAAGATTAGTGATGAGTTGATCCTACTTAGAGTTAAATGTCAATAATCACTGCTAATAAATTAATGTCTACACTAATTAATGTTATATTTTACTTATTAGCATCCACCAAAACTAAATATCTATTTTCTTATAATGATTGAATTATTAGTATAAAAGCATACAAATTATATATAAATGATAATTACTATTACATTTAATATCTTACATTTTAGTTGAGCAATGTTAACTTTATTAGTGTAATTAGCTTAAGTGAGTGCAATGTTAATGTTAAATTTACTATGGCTAAATATTAAGTATATGATAATATATATATATATATATATATATATAAACATATTTAGAAATATAATAAAACACATAACTAGTTAAATTGTTATGTTCTGTCCCACTCTTAAATTAGATGAATGTATTCTTTATAAGATTATCGATTAATAATACCAATTAAAACATTGTCAACAAAATATAAAAATCTTTAGTCACATCCTTAGCAGACAATATAATTGTCAAATGACATTTTTTTAAAAGACACAGTATTAAATATGTTCCAACAGAGACTAACACTTACCAATAAGTCAAGGTAGCAAATACACCTACTTATCCTAACTTGATGTATGAATTTTCTTCAGTTTCTCAGTGTACCTAATGTCTTAAGTATATGATCAAATCATTAGTGAAGTCAAAAATATTTTCTTTACTTAATAAGTTAAGATACTTAATACTTCACTACACAAGTCAATAATATATCCTAGGTAATTCATACATCAATCATCCACACATAATCATGTATCCACACATGATTATATGTCACATGATTAACATTACCACACAATTATCATCATGCTAATTATATGTATTGCAACACATCCATCAACATCACATACCATTAATGTTTGAGCGAACTTTTTTCACATGAGCAAGTTCACCTCCCACAACTGGGAATATGCTTATTCACTTGAGCGATCACTCACCACTTGACCGAGATTCACCTCAAGAGTAGAATTTAATTATGTACTATTCCAATACCCATGTCATCGATTAAGCAACCTATTAATGTTAAGTGTCTTATCAACACTTGAGTTATATACACATGTTAAAATTCTTCCAACAAGTTCTAGATTTCAATCAATAATGCTTATTGAACAACACCACTTGATCATCCAGACACGATTGCATGTTAGCTAGAAGTCTAGAAACCATGCTTCACTTCCATTAATCTTGCTTGAACGAGTATCACAATGCTTAATAGTGATACCACCCCAGAGCGAGAAAGTTGGTTGTCTCTCTCTCTTTCTCTTACTCAAGTTCAAAGTCATCACTAAATATACGCTCCATTGCTTACTCACCCACACTATTGCTTGTGAAATGGTGAGTGGTGACTATAATCATTACATGCTGCTCGAACTTCGCTTGAGTTGTATAATATCACTTGAATGATACCAAGCTCAAGAACATCAATCTTCAAAGAAATAAAAAATAAATAAAAATCACAATTATACACCTTCCCATTCACCAGAATACTTCTTTTATATTGTTTTCAAACTCCCAGTTACTCTTTTATAACATAAATACCTCACCTTATACCACGAAAATCTAGATAATCTACAAATTATTAATCTTTACACTAATAATTTCATCTGCTCATAACCAAACACATATGAAAAAAAAATAAAAAATAAAAAATATTTTCTAATAAAAATTGAATCACTCACTAAATTTGTCTAATCAATCCACTAAACTCAATATATTCCTTCCCACTCGACTTTGAAATCTAACAAACTAATAACAGTAAAAAGCTTTTCTAGATTGATAAATAATTTAAATGAAATCATTTTAATAGAATAAAATTATGAATATTTATATTAAAAACTTTCATATCTTTATTCATTTTAAAACTTATATTAAAAAATGCTGTTCATACAACTACTAATAATTATTGCTGAAAATAACTGGAGCTCATCTATTCTTTTCTAATGGTAGAATCGTGTATCTACTATTTATTTATTATTATTAGATACAATTTATATTTGCAACAATGACATATGTATAACATACCATAAAAATAAATTATATGCAACTATCCTTTATAATATTGAAAAAATATTTTTAAACTTAATATACAAATTATTAAAATATTAGTTTAAAAATTATTTACATTTGAGTTTTGACACTTTTTATTTTGATTGAACATTGACAACAAATCTTGATATATGTGAAAACTAGTTTTTAGGGATGTTAAGTTGCCTTGCACTAAACACTACTTTTGATTTATAATTAGGTGAGATCTCATAAAAGGTGATAAGTTAAAAAAACATATAAATGATGATGATTTAAAACTCTAAATATAATATTTTAATATTTTTAGATTGAATATGTTATCAAACCAATACTAATTTACCAGTGAAACGATTTATCTTTCTCCTATTCTCAACATACCGTAAACACCCAAATCTCACATTAAATAATTATTCAATATAAGTATTTTTAAAACATAAAATGGTTGGTATAAGAAAACTTTTACTATATAACTATTTTTTATATAATAATTTTATATTGTTATTTTTTATGGAAATAATGGTAAAAACTTCAACAATGTTTAGAGGCGTGAATCGAAGGAGAATGAATGGCATGTTAATTATGTTATGAACACGAATAAACAGTTTTTAGATGATTCTGTAACTTGCTATCTTACGCCGAGGCAAGCTTTAGTCAAACATTGTAATCTGATTCTTATAAAACTAAAAAGGTATCAGAAAATTTCGAGGTCTATAAATCCAGTAACGTCTATTGACAATGAAAGTCAATTGTTTAAAAAATTAAGGGTTACAAGTAAACTCTTTAACCCTATAATATTAAATTAGGATAAACAAAGTCAATAAATTAACCAGGGAATGCGTCATTTAGAAAAATATGGTAAAAGGGTAAAATAATTAATCATATTTCATTGCGACAAAAATTAAAAATCCTTCAAATTAAAGTGAATTTGCTTCTAAAGTGTAGAAGTAAAAGTGTGTGTTTGTATGTGTGTATATATATAACGATTTTTTTTTCTAATTTTTTATTTTTATTATGATATAAAAATTATTTAAAAACTTTATATCTAACGAGTCATTCCGAAAGTGTAAACTAATATATTTATATAATAT
>Ga0123340_1006404_pt1 | contig 11246 bp, 9 predicted proteins | sample SirMexnodulemix_FD_89961 | JGI IMG/M metagenome (GOLD analysis project Ga0123340, IMG submission 89961) | Root nodule microbial communities of legume samples collected from Mexico - Siratro Mexico nodule mix | ecosystem: Host-associated > Plants > Roots > Nodule | place: Mexico: Nepantla... | reverse complement strand
GAAAAGGTGCGCTGGAAAAATAAGGAAGGAGCACAACGTCGGTTCCCACCTCTTAACTGACGTTGTGCTCCATGACGTCGGTTAAAAACACCCAATCGACGTCATTTAAACCCTAAAATTACCCTCTTTCAGCCCCAATTTACCCAAATCTTTATTACGGCACTCACGACGTCGGTTACTGGGCTATAACCGACATCATGAAACCCTCCCACAATGTCCGTTGGCCCCTCTCAATCGACGTTGTGCAATCAGCGCCAAAAGAAAAAAAGTTAAAATTTAAAATTTAAAGTTTTACAGTTTGTTCGAAGACGGTTATATGGGTTAACCGACGTCATGTGTGTATTCCAACGTCAGTTAAGCGGTAAACCGACGTTATGATGTTCATTTAATTACAAAATTGCCACCGCATTTTTGGCAATATCGGATTTTGATTTAACTGACGTTGTATTGTCGATGTAGAAACCTAATTTTCTACTAGTGAATTCACTTTTTACGTTATAACTGATGTTAAAAAATATAAATTCTACATTGATTATGGTGTACAAAGTAATTTTTTAATATTTAAATTGGAAGCAAAGATTTAAGTGCAAAATTAAAAAATTGTTGTGCAATGCACCCTTTCTTCGATCTATGAACATCACTAATCTAATAAGTATTTCCTGATAATTCTTTTTTTTTTTAATAAAATGTTAAAATTAGATGTATTCCTTATATCATATAGAAAAAGGCCAATAATGATTAATTAGATTGAACGAGAGCTGAGGAGCATTCCCAAAAGCTAGCAGACCCAGTCTTTGTTGTAATCTCTCCTTAGACGTTCACAATTCATTGTAAGACCTACAGATATTTTGATACCAGATGCCCACAGAGCATTAGATATGGAGCATGGTATTTATGTTGAATTTACTTTGTTGTTGGTATCGCAGTTAGTGTACTGTGTAAGATTGATTCCGTATATTATGGTCCTCTCTTGGCCCCAGCACCATTAGCCCAAAATGTGTACCTTTGTCACCTAGGTTCATTAACAAAAGGAATTGTTGGTGTTCTTACCTAAATTGTGTTAAAGCCTTCTCAGGTGGAGTATAGTTGACTTTGAGGAAACTGAGTTTTGACCAAGCTATATCCTGTCTTACAATGATTGTATAGCCTTGCTGATGAAGTACTCAGTGGATCTACCTGCAAAAGATTTTTTGATGCTCAAGTTAGTAAGAACTTTTAGAGAAATATAAGTACAAAGATATGAGATTGAGTGTGTACTCCGTATAAGAGTAGTTTCTCTTCGTAAGCCTTCTTAGAGCCAAGGTTGAGTTATTTCTATAGAAATTATGGTGAATGATAATAGAATATTTGTCATAAAATCAATCATCATAAAGTATATTTAATGAGATTAAAGTACATCATATTTGATTGAATCTGATACTAATATGCAGTTGGGTACATGAGGCCTCAAAGCTTAGAACTTATGATTGAGGCACAGGTCGACCTAGTTGATGGATAAATGAGTTTTATAGTTCTGTAAGTTTTCATCAGATTATTTTGATCTAATCATATTTTTTAGGTTGGGTTTTTTTTTTCTTTAGCACTTATTATTGGTTATTAAGACAATTGTTGAAAAATATGTTGGCCGAAGTTCAAGAGGGAGGGTGAATTGAACTATTAATCATTTTTACAAATCAAGGGAGAAAGAATGAGTATTTTTATGAAACAATGATCACCAATCAAAGAATACACAAAAGAGTCAATTAAAGTGTCAAAACAATAAGCTAAAATGGAATAATTGTGTGCAACCAGTAAAAACAGTTAGCTAAAATGTCAAAACAGCTAATTCAATATTTCTGGCAGAATTAAAACTGAGAAGTAACATAGTAAACTGTAAATCAGTTGATTAAAAATTGCTCTCCAACACTTAGAAATATTTCAGCAATTCTAGCAGAAAAACTATTAGCTAAAATATGATTTGAACCAATTAAATTTTCTCAACCAGTTACAATTTTAAAGCAAAACCAGTAAAACTCTTAGGAAATCCTTTCACAACACAGATTTATACAAAGGCAGTGCAAGGATGAAATGATCAAGATTTCTGCCCAGAATATATCTAGCTAAAACTAGAAAATAGTTGGCTAAAAGCTTTAAAGCAAAGTTGTGGAAATGGTTTATGCAATAGTGCTGACAAAACAGGACCAGTTTTTCACAAATGGGAAAGAATGACTTTTCAATTCTAATCAAACACAATTTGTATAAAGAAGAATTAAAAGAAGTATATCAATTATGTTCAATTTTAGAACAATAGTGTGCAAGATTTCAAAACACTATATGTTTATATTAAGTAAAAATATAAAAAACGGAAAAATGGCACACAGATTCTGAGCGAAAATGAGTATATCCAATTGATAAAACTAAGTATTTAAGTTAGAAACATATACAAGATCAATTTCACAAAGTTTCCAGAAAAACAATTGATTAAAAACCAATTTCAGTTAATTGATTCTGCTGCCAGAATTGGATTTAAGTTGTTGTTCAGAAAAACAATCACTGTTTTTCAATTTTAACAAGCTATTTATACCAGTAAAATAGAATTGGTGTTTAAATGGTTCATGAATGTAAATGCAGCAAGGGAGAATGGAACACACAAGGATTTTATACTAGTTTACTCTTTCTCAAGAGCTACATCTAGTCCTTTGCACAACTATGCAAAGATTTCACTAAATTCTGTTAAGAATCTCAAAGGATTCAACATTTGATGAAGTCAAGCATTTGGACAAAGGCAAAGCAAAGCATGGAAGCTAAAGATGAAGACTTAGGCCTTGTCTTAGTGGATGTGAGTGATTGTGATTGAAGGTGAAGGTAAACATATGCAAAGCTTAGAAGAAACTCAGTGGAACAATTAAGACATACTTAAAAACAAGTAACAAAACTAAGCAAAAGCTTTTGAGAAAGATTATTTTCGAAAATTCAGGTTTGAGCAGAAAATAAACTGATTCCATTTTGACGAAATTGACTTATTCACGTTCTCCACATAACTGAGTTAATTTTTTATGAAAAACAGTTTTAGTATTTCAAGTTTTAAATACCTGGGGCTTTTCGAGTGATTTACGAAAACAATACATATAGTAGAATTGTGAACAAGTGTGTCAATAATTATGAGAGAAAAAGATTGCTTGGTTTTTCAAAGTTTAAAGAAGTTTTCTTGAAGAAAAAAGATCTTGAAATTGTACTGTGCTATTAGAGTTCTTCAAGCCCTTGCACAGACTCACTTTCATTGGAAAATCAAGGGGTTACTATACTCAATTCTTGTACCCATTTTGATTCAAATATTGTGTTCTTGGTTTGAATAATTGTAATTGATTGATTAAATTAGGTATTGGTGATGCTATAGGTTTTAGGATTGTTGTAATTTGAATTGTTTGGGGTTGTAGGGTATTAGTTCTAAAATTCAGTGGTGAATTGTAATCTTGCAGGGTGCAAGAAGTGTTCTTGATTGTAATTGTGTACAATTGAGTGTTGTTAGTCAAATTTTTCTTGCTAAGGTTGCAAGAAAGACTGGATGTAGCCCTTGAGGAAGGGTGAACAAATGTAATTGCCTTGTGTATTTCTCTTGATCCTTATGTGTGCATTTTACTTAATTATACACTGTTCTAGTCATTCTTACTGCACAACTATCTCACATTGGTAATTCTACAGTTTGCCATTTGATTCTTTGTTGTTGTACTGCAATTGTATAAAACTGTTTTTGTTAGAATTGCACCTATAAATTTGTTATCTTATTGTTCTATTACACTGCCTTTTCATAGCATTTTTTGTTTTGAATCTTTAAACTGAATTAGGGAACTCTGCTGATTTAAAGATTTGTTTTACAACACTATTTCATTCTGGTTTTTCAGAGAATTAGTTGTGTGCGTATATAACCTTGCTATTTTACAATTATGAACATTTTCATTGTCTCAATTACACGATATTTGTTCTGCGATCTCTAAACTATTTTGCTGTATAATTGGTTTCTTTGCTTGTATAAATTAGATTCATATTTGATTCTTTGATATTGTTCTTCATCTGGTTTTTGTTTTCTGCATAATCTGTTGGTTTAAAAAATTGGTTTGTTCTATGTGCAACTATAAACACTTATTTGCAGTTCTGCATAATGGTTCTTGTTTGGTGATATAGAGTTATCTTTCATTTAATCTTTCCACTGTATCTATGTTTTTATTGATTATAGTGCTTGTTGTTGTGCTTGCTTTGAAACATTTATTAAACCAATATGTTGGACAAACATTGAGTAGCCTCTGCAGTTGTGTTCATTGCCTTCTTTGCTAATGCATATCTTGTCATTTGATTTGCATTGATCATTAATTGAATCTTGCACTTGTGTATTTTGATCACTTGTATCACATATTACTTATTTTATCTCTACTTTGATTATGTTGTGCCTAGTCTATTTCATTGTAAGTAATTCTAATTTTTGCTCACTCTACCATAAAATAAATCAGCTTATTCGTGCCTAAATCGATTCATTTCTTGTGTTGCACCTTGTATCATTGATCTCAGAGATTTGTGAAAGCTTTCATTTGGCTAAAAACGTTTTCATTGCTTTCTAAAGTCAAAAATTTTGTAAAGTTCAACCCCCCTCTTGAACTCAACCTAAACACATTTTCAATTGGTATCAAGAGCTAAGTCTTGAAAGTTATTCAAGTTTCCATCCTATGGCTGAGGGGAAGCTGCCTTTTGCAAAGGATGCTTCTATAAACAGGACTCCTTTATTCAGTGGGGTCAATTATCTTTTTTTGAAAATCAGAATGAAAATGTTCATTTAATCTTTATCATGGTGTATAGGATGCAATTGTGAATGGTCCTTATATGCCTAAAACTGTGATTGATGGTAAAACTATTGATAAGCCTTGGTCTGAATGGAGTGATTCTGAGAGCAAGAAATCTCAATTTGATTGTATAGCTAAGAACATTATAACTTCAGCTTTGATTTTGGATGAATTTTTCAGGGTCTCTCAACAAAGGAAATGTGTGACATTTTGGATGTGACTCATGAAGGAACCAGTGATGTGAAAAGGGTGAGAAAGCATGCCTTAATCCAGGAGTATGAATCGATCATTATGCAGGATGGAGAAACCGTTGCAGATGTGTAGAAAAGATTTACACATATAGTGAATCATCTCATTGGACTGGGAAAGACCTTTGACAAGGAGGAGCTCAACATAAAAGTCCTGAAGTGCCTTAACAGAACTTGGCAGCCTAAGGTCACTGCCATATTAGAGATGAGAGATCTTACCACATTGAGTACAACTGCACTGTTCAGAAAACTCAGCGAACATGAGCTTGAGATGAATAGATTCGAGGAGCAGGTAATTGAAGAAAGAAAAGCAAGACGAATAGTACTCAAAACTGCTGCTCTAGGAGAAGAAAGCGAAACTGATTGCAGTGAGGATAGTGAAGTTGAAACATTGAACCTGCTATCAAGAAAGTTCAGCAAATTCCTAAGGAAGAAGGGAAAAGAGAAGAATCGGAAATCTAAAAGGTATACTAAGAAAACTGATTCAAATGTTGCTAACTTTACTTGTTTTGGATGTGGGAAGTAGGGACATATCAAGATGGAATGTCCAAACCTGACTCACAAAGAAAAGCCTGTGGAAAAGAAGAAATTCAACAAACACAACAAAGGAAAAATAGCCTACATATCCTGGGATGAAAATGATTCAACAACCAGCTCTTCATCAAAGGAGGAATAGGAGATTAATCTATGCTTGATGGCTAATGAGCAATCAGAGGTAAGCAACGCTAGCTCAAGTATTCCTTTGAATCAAGAAAACTATAGTACATTACTTCAAGCCTTTTTCAAAACACATGATGAAGCAAACAGATTGCCACTTGCAAACAATAGGATGAAAGGTTTGAACAATTGGCTGGAAAAGAGAGTCAACTCATTGGAAGAAGAACTAGAAAATGTTAAAACTGGTTTTAAACACTTGAACATGATTTTCCAGTCTTCTAACTTTGAGGCTGAATCTTCAAACCAGCCAAGTGTGAAAATTGTGATGTGCTGTAAGCTAAGATAAAATATCTTGTGAAAATATCTTCAAAGCTTGTCTTGGGAACTACAAATTTAAATGTTGTTTTAGGTTCCCAAAACTGTGGGTTTGATAAAGCTGGAATTGGAAAGAAACCTATGTTCAAAAAGAAAACCAGAAAATTCAGTAGCTTTTTCAAACATAGTAGCAAGCACACTTCACCCTTTCAAACGTGCTTTTATTGCTTGCATAAAGGTCATACTGCTAGAAACTGTTGAGTTAGACTCTTTGATATTCCAAATGGCCTTGTAAGGTGGATAGCAAAAGGTAGTCATGACAGTTCTGGAACCGAAATTAATAGGGTACAAACCTTCATCCATTAATCTATTTTGTAGGACAAAGATGCTGCCCACAAAAAGCTTTGGTACTTGGACTGTGGATGTTCTAAGGGGATGCATCTTTGCTACTGAACTAGTGATAAAGCATAGAGGATTTGTCACCTATGGAGACAACAATAGAGACAGATAATTGACTGTGGTGATATAGAAGTTAAAGGCAACTTGATCATACAAAATGTGCTGCTAGTTGAAGGCCTAAAACAAATCTTATAAGTATTAGCCAAATATGTGACAAGGGCATATGCAGGTCACGTGTCAACCAGAGATATGTCTCATATCCAGTGCAGATTCCAAGTAGACTCACCTTGTTGGTCAAAGGGTAAACAATGTTTACATGCTTGACATTAATTGCATAAATTTTGAAATCATTTGCTTGCTGACTAAGTTTACACACAAATACACAACCAAGATTCAATATTGAACCCTACAAGATTTATTCTACCCTTATGCAGAATCCTACCACAAAAGATATAGATTCCTACTCCAAAATGCAGAACCCTACTGTAGTGTACTACGCAAACATACTATGCACAAACAAAATTACAAAGAATTTCACCACAAACTATACTCAAACACCCTATTCAAGTATAATTCTACCAAAGAACATATGATTTTCGAATTACAACACTCAAGATCACAACACAGTAGCCTTAAACCAATCTTAGTACAAAAAGAATCACTTATATGTGAAGCGAACAACCGCTAGATGCTCCCCCAATCAAATACAAGAAAAATCCCACTCAAGAATGAGAATCAAAGATGATCTTGCTCCAATCTTGATCAACATCTCAAATCTTGAAGGATTTTCTGCAAAGAACTCTCAAATTGACTTTTGAAATTATTTTCAAACTCTTAGAAAATGAAATCCGTAGGTAAAAATGCGCTGCCCGCAGGTTTATATAGTGAAATCTGCATTGTCAAGTAAAAATAATCGATTATTTTTGAAAAATAATCGATTATTTTTGAAAAAAAATCGGTTGTTTTTCCTTCAGCACAAAGACAACTAAATGCTTTCCAGAAATAGTTGATTCTTTTGTTCTGCAACACGTTTTATCATAAAACCAGTTTTGAGAAAGATTTTTCACTTGAGCAAATTTGAGTTTTTTGCATGGAGATGTTGGAATGAAATGAAACAAATCCAAACTATACCTAAGGCACTCTATGCTACCCCAACCAAGGCACCAGAGCAATCTTCCATTAAATCTTCCAATGTTTCATGAAATTTCTTCATTAAATATCCAAGTCAAGTGCATCTTCATCAACGCCAACAACATTGGGATGTAAACTAGTACACCAGGTAAGTTCTAAGAAAGAGATGTGGGTCACCAACCAACACGCTTAATTACTAAGGCTTTCCTTGTCAGAACCTTCCTAAACATACACTTTAATATTTTATTTTCTAATGTGAGAAGTTAGACTATAACTAAAATAAGAGGAATCGTTGGTTGAGAATAATCAACAAATAACATCATTATAATATCTTATTGTGATTCATAATGTTTGGCTTAACATATTCAAATTTGATCTTTCAATCAGTGGTTCGCTCATTTTTCAACGTTCTTTATTTAATCGAATTACTTTAATCTAAGACGTTAAATGAGGTTGATCCGAGACATTGGGTCGTGTTGATCCATGATGTCAGATTGTCTTGATCTATGTCGTCAGATTGTTGTGATTTATGACGTCGGATGACGTTGATCTGTGACCTCAGATTTCCTTGATCCGCGATGTTGGATTGCCTAGATCTGTGACATCAGATGTCGTCTTCATACCTTTGCTGCAACATTGTATTCTTTTAGCAATTCCTCTTTTTATAATTGAAAAATGACGGTCAAAAATACTCTTCACAATATGAGCAACTTTCTCATAAATAGGGATGAAAGCTATTTACATCAGATGGCATGTAAAGTGGGTATTCCAATGAATTAACAACACTCTTCGTGAAAGATATTCAAGAGGTTTAGAGAAAGCTTCAAGATACTAGTAACAAGATTGTTGCTTTTGCCAAGATCCCATCCAACATGTGAAAAACTTCCTACTCTAAGCTCATTGGAGTTTTAGCACCAAGACATTTCAAGATGAAAAGCAACCATCCATGTGTCCTATATTGAGTTGACAGTGAAAGATATAGCCAACGAATGTTGGTTCTGTGCCTAAGTGTACAACTAATGGGATTGGATCTCCACATGAGAATTGTGCACCATGTCAAATGATAAATGATGAAAAACTCCAATTGACTTAATTAGTGATGAAAGCTTTCTTGTAATCTTTTAACAATAGAGTCACTTTGATTTCAAGAGCAAGAAATTATTTTCTTGAATTCCTCAAAGTTAACGACTCGTTGTCATCCGCGTCAGCATGACTGATCATTCTTTGCCAATCACTAACTAAGTACTTTTACAAGCATATTGGGGAGGTCGCCTTGAAGAGGTTGTCCCTAGGAGAATCAACCTTGGGGAAGTTAGTCTTGGAGGAATCGACCCTAGTGAGATTCATATTATGAAGATCGACCTCGAGGAGCTCGGGCTATGGTGATAGGCCTCAGAAAGTTTGACCTATTCAGATCAGCCCACGGAGATCAGCCTCGGAGAGCTCGGCCATGGAGATTGGAATTATGGAGCTCAACCTCGAGGAGATCGAACTTTTGGAGATCAAACATAGTGAGATTGACCTTATGTATATCGGCCTCGGGGAGCTCGACCCTTGGAGATTTGCCCACGGAGATCGGCCTTTTGGAGCTCAACCTTAGGGAGATCGACCTTGGAGAGCTTGGCCAAGAGATTGGTCTTCTCGATCTTGGCCATAGATATTGGTCTTCTAGAACTCAACCACAAAGATCGAGGTTATGAAGCTCCACCTGAGGGAGTTTGACCCACGGAGATCAGCCTTCTAGATCTCGGCCTCGGGGATCTTGGCCTATGAAGATCAGGCGATAGAGATTAACCATCTGGAGCTCAACCATAAGATCGGACTTATGGAGCTCAACCTTAGGGAGCTCGACCCATAGAGATCAACCTTCTAGAGCTAGGCCTCGAGGAGCTCGACCTATGGAGATTAACCCATGGAGATCAGCCTTTGAGAGCTTAGCCACAGAGATCAGACACATGTACTCAACCACGGGGAGCTTAGCCCATGGAGATCAGCCATGGTGTGATATGTTGAGGCTAAGGTGATCGTTTGACTTCTGTAAGTACCATATAATGTGGTTGAGGTATAATTTTATTTTATTTCATCTCCTACTCAATTTCAATTTCTATATCATCATTCAAATGAAAAAAAAAGACAAGAAAAAAACAACACAACAACCCTTTGCATCATTATTTGCATCTTTCTTCTTTTATTTTCACATCACATTTTATTTGCTTATCCACTAGCATTGCTTATTTTTTTTTTTAAACAACATATATAATAAATATTGAACTTATGCATTTTACCTAATATTTTTATTAAATGTTTTGCAATCTTTTTCTCATAAATAAACCACTTTGATCTTTTGTTCTTTTTAAGAAAGTTTTGGCATTTCATAAATAATATTAGATATCAAAATTGTCGTATGTGTCATACGATATTTAGTACGAAACTTTAAAAATAAAAAAATAATTATTTGGGTATTTGTAAACTCGTTCACATAATCTTATACTCAATATAATTTTGAAAACATATATAAAAAATGTTTTCTAAAAAATAAATAGGTTTCACTATCTCTGCTAACGGTATGATTTGTCAAGGATATCGTGAATAGTCACTCGCGCTATCTTATATTCTAAAAAATATGAAAATGTAACAATATCAAATATCCAAAAAGACACCTCAACAAACACTTTTTTTTTATCTAGAACTACGTAAACCCCGATTTTTCATCATGGATAAAAATACGTAGGAGCAAGGTTAATTCTTGTTGGGCCCAAAATAGAATAAAAAAGTATATTTTTTGTTTTTACTTGTATTTTTGTTTTTTTCTGGATAAATAAGCATTATAAAAAGCCACACTCTTTTTGCTCATTTGACTAAAGGTATTGTCTTAAGATGGGCGTTGTAGGGTGTTAATATCTTCTCTACACGTAACCGATTCCCAGACCCTTATTTGATTTTGTAGACCATTTCTTTATATTTGATTTTTTCATAGTTTTCCATAACAAACTATGGTGGCGACTCCCCTCTATTTGTTTGTTTTTTTCAAAAAAAATTATTTATATTTCTCTTTCCCACCTCCATAATGACCCCGATTGCGACAAATGACAACTCCAGTGAGGACGCTTTTTGAGAATAGGGCCAATTTAATTGAATAAGTAAAAATGAGTGTGATTTACAAATCTTTATTGTTATCTTTCTTTTTATATGTGATTGTTATTTTATTGTTGTTGAAATATTAAACCCTAGGGTAGAAGACATGTTGTATCTGCTTGAAATATTTTTTTCTAGTTGTTTTGCAAGTGGGGACGATGGGTATACATTTTTCTCCCTTCAGACACACAGTATTACTATTGCATATCGTGAGTGGGGACCTATACCCAGGTCTAAGAAAACTTAGAATTAGAAGGGGTTATGTGTTAGCACCAAGAGTTGCTATATGATTTGATGAAACCAACAAAAGGATGAAATCTATAAAGGATCATAGCTAGCAATGTGGATTGTGAGAAGACTTATAAAGCTTTGTGGAGTTTTGGTCCTAGAATTAGGTTGTGTGTGAGAGAGAGTTTAGTTTTTGGTTCAAAACACTACAAAAAAAAAAAAAAAAAAAAATTTCTAAAGAGAAAAATTTTTTGTAAATTTACAAAATTTTTTGTTAAATTGTTTTTATTTAAATTTATTTTTTTTTTTTTTTTTTTGTTTG
>Ga0123340_1006401_pt1 | contig 11249 bp, 6 predicted proteins | sample SirMexnodulemix_FD_89961 | JGI IMG/M metagenome (GOLD analysis project Ga0123340, IMG submission 89961) | Root nodule microbial communities of legume samples collected from Mexico - Siratro Mexico nodule mix | ecosystem: Host-associated > Plants > Roots > Nodule | place: Mexico: Nepantla... | reverse complement strand
GTTTAAAGATTAGAGAAATTATGAATATCATTTTATAATAATATAAAAAGGTTAATATAATTTTATTACTTTTCAATATTTTTCATGGCAAAAGGGAATCGAATATTCTTTGAGTGTGAAACTCTAAACTTGCATCTTGGATCTAATCATCACATGTCTTTCAATAGATTTTTAATCTAACCGAATTACAGTTCAGTTGGTCAATTGGATTCCAAGAATCTATGCTATTGATATGATTTTTTTTAAACTCATAAAAAATGTCTTAATTATTTTTCCTTTTCGGTTGAATAATTTTGTAATTAAATTTAACCAATTCATTATCCCTATAATTTTAATCAAATGAATATTACAAAAATAATGATAAAGAAATCAGGTTAAAGTTCATATTAACTTATATTATTATTTTTTAATTTTAATTTTAAGGAAAATTAAAATGATTTGTGACTAATGTTACACAACTAAATTTGGGTATGTAAACACCAATTTTTCCCAGCTAACACCATATTATTTTTTAGAGCTATCTTTGATTTTATTTTAGAAACAAAATCCATGCAATTGTTATTGAATTTTAGCACAAATTATTGTTTAAAAGAAAGATTAATCGAAAACTTTTAAAGAGCAGTGAGAGTAAAATAAAAAAAATGAAATTATTTTGTCTAGGAAGATAAATTAATGAAATATTAATTTTAATTTTCTTTGGTATTATTTTACTCTATTTTTTAATGGTTGGTATGTGGGGTCAAAACACTATTCCTAACAGATTGAAGAACTTTGATGTGAAGTTTTGCAGAAGTTTGAGAATGTAAACTTCTGACGGAATGAATATGTTATCCATTAGTAGTATATGTGAAAGAGCAAAATTAATGAGCTACATAAAAGTTGTGCACTTTTTTGTTCATGTTGGTAAGTATTTGAGTAATAACACTCATTGAACATAACCTTGTTCCCAGGAACGCATTCCAATAGAGGAAGTGTTTGAGCAGCTGAAATGTTCAAGAGCAGGTTTAACATCAGAAGAAGGGGCCAACCGGCTCCAAGTCTTTGGACCAAACAAATTGGAAGAGAAAAAGGTATGTTTTTTCACAAAAAACTCATTGCAGTTTATGTTTTTTCCTTTATTAGATGCATGTGGGTGATGATGTCTTGTTGTGTCATGAAACAGGAGAGCAAGGTTTTGAAGTTCTTGGGCTTTATGTGGAACCCTTTGTCTTGGGTCATGGAAGCTGCTGCTATCATGGCCATTGCTTTGGCAAATGGAGGAGGAAGGCCACCGGATTGGCAAGACTTTGTGGGAATCATTGCTCTGCTTGTGATCAACTCCACAATCAGTTTCATTGAGGAAAACAATGCTGGAAATGCTGCTGCTGCTCTTATGGCTGGTTTAGCTCCCAAGACTAAGGTTTTCATTTTACCCTTAAACTTTTTAAGCTAATTCACAATTGGGTCCCTAAAAGTTGCAACAGGTATTGTTTTGGCCCCTAAAAGTTTTGACTTGATAATGAGTTTAAGACAAAACTTATGATACAGTCTCTTAGGTGTTTTTGCTGTTGTTATGTAATAAAAACTGGTTTCACCTCAGAGATTTGTGTAAGCAAGGCTTGCATTAAATGTCTACATAGACTTCTTAGGTGAAACTCCAATTCTGATTCAAGAACAACATCATAAAATAAGTACTTAAATAATTGTAAGAAAGTTTAGTACATAAGCTTGTCTGACTAAGCTGTGAACTTGTAAACTACTTCATTGTTCAAAGGACTAATTTGTATGGATGAAAACTTATGGTTATGCAACCAGTTTTTTTTCATCGATGTTTGTTAAAACTTGTGTTGCTTTAATTTAGGTACTAAGGGATGGGCGATGGAGTGAACAAGATGCTGCAATTTTAGTACCAGGAGACATAATCAGCATCAAGTTAGGAGATATCATTCCGGCTGATGCTCGTCTTCTTGAGGGTGATCCTCTGAGTGTTGATCAGTCTGCTTTGACTGGAGAATCTCTTCCAGTGACAAAGAGTTCCTCAGATGAAGTGTTTTCAGGATCAACGGTTAAGAAGGGAGAGATAGAAGCAGTTGTCATTGCCACTGGTGTGCACACCTTTTTCGGGAAAGCAGCACATCTAGTGGACAGCACCAACCAAGTTGGACACTTTCAGAAAGTGCTCACAGCAATTGGTAACTTCTGCATCTGCTCAATTGCTGTTGGAATCATCATCGAGCTCATAGTCATGTACCCAATTCAACGCCGAAGGTACAGGGATGGAATTGACAATCTGTTAGTGCTCTTGATTGGAGGAATCCCCATTGCCATGCCAACAGTGTTGTCTGTCACTATGGCTATTGGTTCTCACAGGCTTTCTCAGCAGGGTGCCATCACAAAAAGAATGACAGCTATTGAGGAAATGGCAGGGATGGATGTCCTATGCAGTGACAAAACTGGGACTCTCACTCTGAATAAGTTGAGTGTTGATAGAAACTTGATTGAGGTGTTTGCTAAGGGTGTTGAGAAAGAGTATGTTATTCTTCTGGCAGCCAGAGCTTCCAGGACTGAAAATCAGGATGCCATTGATGCTGCAATTGTTGGCATGCTTGCTGACCCAAAGGAGGTATATATATATACTAAAATCTAACTCTTTTGTATAAGAAAAAGAAACTTGAATTTTGGATATAAGTATAATTTTGATGTTCTGATTCATCAGGCACGTAGTGGTATTAGAGAGGTACATTTCCTTCCATTCAACCCTGTAGACAAGAGGACTGCACTTACCTACATTGATTCTGATGGAAATTGGCATAGAGCTAGCAAAGGGGCTCCTGAGCAGGTAAATATGAGTTTCATTGGTTCAATCTTATGATATGTTTTTGAAGATGAAAAATTAATGTTTTTCTCCCGCTTCAGATAATCACGCTTTGCAACTGCAAAGAGGATGTCAGAAAAAAGGTTCATGCAGTAATTGATAAGTTTGCTGAGCGTGGACTTCGATCTTTAGGTGTTGCAAGACAGGTAAGCAAAGCTTGTTAACCCTGTGTCTTGTTTTATGTTTGATTAGAAACGAATACCCTTCCTTTATTGAACCCTTATATGATCTGTGCAACAGGAAGTACCTGAAAAATCAAAGGATGCTCCTGGTGGACCATGGCAATTTGTTGGTCTGCTACCATTGTTTGATCCTCCCAGGCATGATAGTGCTGAAACCATTAGAAGAGCTCTTAATCTTGGTGTGAATGTTAAGATGATTACTGGTAGGATTTGAAGTCATGATCTCTAGCAGCTTGAACTGTATAGTGAAAGCCTATAGCTCTGAACTTGCTTTTGGCTCTGTCATACTGTAGGGGATCAGCTTGCCATTGGAAAGGAAACGGGCCGAAGGCTCGGAATGGGAACAAACATGTATCCCTCATCTGCATTGCTTGGCCAAGACAAGGATGCCTCTATTTCTGCTCTTCCAGTTGATGAGTTGATTGAGAAGGCTGATGGATTTGCAGGAGTATTTCCTGGTAGGTCCTTTAGATTTATATATGTAACGAGTGTATCATATTTATGCCAAAGGTTTATATAATTTACTTCATTGTTCAGATGATAATTGTAGTGATGACCAAATCATCAATTTCTTTCCCTTTCAACTATTTCAAACACCCTTTATTCTTCCATGGCTTCTAAGTTCTATGCAAGTATTGAAACTGCTATATTTATCAACAATGTAATTATGTTTAGCAACACCTCAAATGTTCTAATCCTTTACTCTTTGTATGATATTGTAGAGCACAAATACGAAATTGTTAAGCGGCTGCAAGAGAGGAAGCATATATGTGGAATGACAGGTGATGGTGTAAACGATGCCCCTGCGTTAAAGAAAGCAGATATTGGAATTGCTGTTGCCGATGCCACAGATGCTGCTAGAAGTGCTTCTGATATTGTCCTCACTGAACCTGGTCTAAGTGTCATTATTAGTGCAGTGCTGACCAGCAGGGCAATTTTCCAGAGGATGAAGAACTATACTGTTAGTTTCCTTGCATCCCTTTACTACCTGGCTTTATTTTAGCGTTTTTAGTTGTCTGATATCTAAAAATTCAATTGTGAAACAGATCTATGCTGTGTCAATCACCATCCGTATTGTGGTAAGTGTTGAAATTGGGTTGATACAGAGAGCTGTCAAACTTTTTCTGCATATTCATGCAATTGAATCATAAACTAATGTGGTTTATTTTTTATTTTGGTAGTTTGGTTTCTTGTTTATTGCGTTGATCTGGAAGTTTGATTTTGCACCCTTCATGGTTTTGATTATTGCCATACTAAATGATGGTAAGATAACATTTTCTTGACTTTCATGTTGTTTTCCTTTTCCAATTCTGCTAAGTTGTTTAAACTGATGTCATTATACCACCATGTGTTTAGGTACCATTATGACCATATCAAAGGATAGAGTGAAACCCTCTCCACTTCCTGATAGCTGGAAACTGAGGGAGATATTCGCTACTGGCGTTGTGCTAGGCAGCTACTTGGCTCTAATGACAGTGATATTCTTTTGGGCAATGAAAGATACCAACTTCTTCTCGGTACATAACTTGTACTTTTGTTTCATTTTTACCTCAATAGGATCTCCATCTTGTTGAAAACCATGGTCTATGAGCACAACTTTCACTCTTGCAGAACAAGTTTGGTGTGAGGCCACTGAGAGATAGTCCTGATGAAATGATGGCAGCCTTATACCTACAAGTCAGTATAATAAGCCAGGCTCTAATCTTTGTCACAAGGTCCCGCAGTTGGTCTTTTGTTGAAAGGCCAGGTCTTCTCCTACTAGGAGCTTTTCTGATTGCTCAGTTGGTAAGATTCAACCTCCTATTCTCCCATCAGCAGTGATCTGCTTCTAAATGCAAATGATTGTTTAGTTTTCTTGGCTTTCTTTGGAGGTAAAATAACTTGTGCTGTAATTGACAGCTAGCAACTTTTATAGCAGTATATGCTAACTGGGGCTTTGCAAGAATAAAGGGAATGGGATGGGGTTGGGCTGGTGTAATCTGGCTTTACAGTGTTGTAACCTATATCCCTCTTGATTTCCTCAAATTTGCAATCCGCTATATACTAAGTGGGAAGGCTTGGGACAATCTTTTGGAGAACAAGGTATGTTCTTTCCATTTTCTCCTACTTAACATTTGTTGCATTCTTGATCTGCTCCAAAGGAATAGAGGTTCATATGTTCATATTCATGTTCCCTGATCACAGACTGCTTTCACCACAAAGAAAGACTACGGCAAAGAAGAGAGGGAGGCTCAATGGGCGGCTGCACAGAGGACACTTCATGGTCTTCAGCCACCTGAAACTTCCAACCTTTTCAATGACAAGAATAGCTACAGGGAGCTTTCAGAGATTGCAGAACAAGCCAAGAGACGAGCTGAAGTTGCAAGGTAACTCATGAAGTTATACTATTATACTTCCTCTAGACTCATACATCAACAAAAAGAAAAGAATCTAGTAGACATACATATAAGCAAATTATGACTCTCAAAGTTCTAATTAATCTTGTTATTATTTAAAAATACCCTTATGCTTAATTCTAGGAATCATCTCCAACTTAGAAAATGTACTCTTATTCAATGAAACATTCTTAATAATGTGAATTTAGTTCATTTTTGCTTTTATGAGTTCACAAGGAGTATATTAGACTCAGGTAGTGCTTAAAATGGTTTTGGAAGTAACAATTTTGGTATATGAGAAATGTGAGCATTGAACAACACTCTTTGCAATGCACTACTGATAGTAAATGCAGTGGAATCTACTCAGTTGTGAGACTTGTTCACTCATTTATGGGATTCACGTGAATTTCACTGCTTAATAAAATTTGTGTTGAAAACAGTGCCTGAGAGTAGGTGTTGCTAGATATTTTAAGATGTGATACTGAGGAACAATAAGTGAGATGTATGATGTTTTTCTAACAATAATTGAATTTGTGTCACACAGGCTTAGGGAGCTTCATACTCTAAAGGGACACGTTGAGTCAGTGGTGAAGCTGAAGGGGCTTGACATTGACACAATTCAGCAGCACTACACAGTTTAAGGAGCTTGGACAAGCTTCAAGAAGAATCGATTCAGTGCTTTTTTTGAGAACAAAAATCACATATAATGACGAAGAAAGACTCCAAGACCATGTTCAATCCATCTTTTTAAGTTGCATAAGAAAATGAGTCCTGTGAAAATTTGAATGGTCTCTCTCACTGTCTCCATCTTTTCTAGGAGATACTATGTTCTTTACTTATCAAATAACATAATTGGTAGGGTTTACTATCATCTTTTTACCTGGTGGTATGCTAGTGTTATTGTTTACTAAGATCATACTAAAAGCTCAATGCATTGGTATTGATACCTTTGCTCAATAAGTCAATATCGAACTCAATCTAAGTATGTGTTTTCCTCTAGCTAACATAATTTGAGTATGAGATAGTTACCCCATTTTTACTATGTTATCTCTAAGTAGTCGTCGTATTCTAAAAGTGTTTTAAATTACAATTGCAGCTATCACCTTCTAAGTGATATACTTATAAGTGATATACTATAATTTTGTAATATTGCTAATCACCTTCTAACTTAGAGTATTGAATATCTTGAAGAAATAGATATTTATAAGTGATTTGATAGCAGTCCAATAATATTTATAGGTAAGACGATAGGTATAACAAATTTTGTTAGGAATAGACTGTTGTACTATTTTAAAAATTAAACTTTAAATTTATCCCAACCTTAAAAAATTATCTTATAAAATAGGATTTACATTTACTTATATATTATAATTTACAAATATCTTTAATTTGATGAGACATTCAATAAATTGAGATCATTATGAATTCAATAAATGTTAGACACTATGAGTTAATTGATAGAAATTGAAAGAAGTTTTTCACAGTTATTTGAACATAAAAGTGGCTAAGTTAACCATCTTGCCATAACACTTGACTTTACCTTGGTTTCCCATTGTGATTCCAAGCCATCCAACATTTGTTATTGCATTTACAAAAGATATTGCTAGGTTCTGTTGTTCACTTTATAATGTTGTTGACATATGCAGAAAATTGTTTGATGCTTGAATTTCAAATTTGAGACTTATTGTAAGAAATGAAATATTGCTTTATAAAGTGAGTCTTGTTGTTTTAGAACCAAATATGAATGTGTGTGTTGTGGATAATTGCTAGAATTTTGTTTTACTAATTCTAGAAATTTCCGAAACTTTAATTAGCTCAAAGAACACCAATTGTAGAAAACTAAAAAAGAAATATTTCGAAAATCTTGATTCATAAAATGTTAGGAATTCAAAGGTGAGTTAAAAGTCTCATGTAGAAATGGATAAAATGAACACAAATCTATTGAATAAAAGTTTTAAGTTGGAAGTGATGTCTTTTCTTAAGTGACTTCAACTAACATCTATAACTAATTATGTTACAACTAATTAACTAATTCTACAAATAGCTACTTTAACAAATTTAGTTGGTGCCTTATTTGTGTTTAACAAATGCATGGTTTAAGTAAGAATGAATGAGTTTTGTTTTTTTGCTCTAGTGGCTATATAATAATAGAATTGCAATTATCAACTATAACCTTTAACATACACATCCACCAAGTGGATAGTCAATTAATTTTGTTATTTGCAAATCTTAGGCATTTGTTGAATGAATCTTATCTTGCCGAGTAATTTGATATTTTCTTGTTCTCTTCATTTAAATGATGAAATATTATGCACTTTATCTCTCAAGTATTTAAGTTGGTGTTTACCTTCAAATCACATCTTAAAAATGAGAGTGATCATAAACTTAATAAGATTCTAATTTTATGAAATGAAACATGAGCAATTAAAGATTAAAAAGTCTTTTGTTAAGTTATAATGAAACCAAGGTAAATATATGGTACTTACAAGAATTTCAAAGGTAAAGAATAAACAAAGAAAGGGGGAACAAGGATGAATAAGTGCAAAAATATCCTAATAATATTTCTATATTTTTCCTTCTGTCATTTTCTATTTTTTTTCTTCTTTTGAATCATCTTCAATATTTTTAATCAACAATATATTTATTAAGCAAAATAAGAATTGGTAAACAGATTATGATAATTTTCTTTTACATTTCTCAATTTAAACTGGATTGCACAAATGGCTGGGTAGATTAAATTTTCATTAAGAAAAATAAGCTTTTATGCACAATTTCATTATGTTTTGTAATTATTCACTTATCTAGTAATCATTTTAGTGCTTCTTTAATCTCTTAATTAAGGTATATCATGTTTTTTACTTCATTTTCTGTAATGAACTTTAAAATCATCAAATAAATGAGATATTGAGCTTGAAGGGTCGTTCAATTGAATTATTCAAAGGCAGGATAATTTGGTCATAACTTAGAAGAGTCAAGCTTTAAGATTTTATCTGATACTTCAAACCCCTTTGAGCATAGTGTTTGATGAAAAATGAGTCATTTCTATTTTTCTATCTTAGGAGGTGTGTGAATAAATTGAAAATGCTTGATCTTGATAATATATGTTTTCAAATTGGTTTAAAAAATGATTTTACTTTCCTCTTCAAGAAGGATATGTAATTTCAACCGCTTATAGTCATTTTTAACTAGTTGAAATGTTCATAGCTATAGCTATGTAAAAAATCAAACTTAAACATTTCAATTAATTAAAATAAGATATCAACCTGTTAAACTCTTAAAACATTCAATAGAAAGCTTGTTCACTCTATTTCAAGCAATTGAAGCACGAATCAATCAATTAAAATAACTAAAAAAAGTGTATTTAAGTGATTTTAATTGATTAAAACATAGTTTAACTATTGAAATAGTTAAATAACTATTTTACGCTTCAGATGAACTTAAAATTGTTTTCAGCTAGTTTATTATATCCCATTTGGTTTTCTAAATTTATTTCATCGTGGTTAAATAGATGAACCCCGATGAATAAGAAAATAAAGAAAATTTTGGCACAAACTTATTATATTATGTAATAAATACCCTATTACATCAATTATTTTAGCAACCGATAAAATAAATTTATTTTTTAACTTAATATTTTTATTGCTTTTTCTATTCATCTTTCCCTCGTGTTGTTTGGTCTCTGCTTGCGTTGAGTCTTTGTTAGTTATTCTCATTGGTTTCACCCACATTTGGTTTCTTTGCTTTGTTTCACATTTTTTACCTGTGTGGTTTGTTTAACTTGTTTTTACGTTGATGTTGTAGGTTACAAAGGGTGCCTAAACAAAGACTTGACGTATAAGCCTATCTCCATTGTGAACCGTGAATCGTGAAGGCCACTTGCCACTTCTCTTTGCAACAAGTTAACGATTTTGTAAAATTGATTAAAAATAGTCAAAAATTTGTTTTTTATCCAAATTTTTGAGTAGTAACTTCTGTTAGTGTATATTTGATAGTAGAGTTCTTACATTACATAGATTTATCATAGATTTTGAATTATCAAAATTTAGGACGAAAAAACTTTCAATAGTCATAACTTTTAATAGAGAACTCAAATTGAGACAAATTAAATTATACTTGCATGAAATGAGAGACAGAATGTGATGACCAACACACGAAGGGGGTTGGCCTTCCCCAAATTCCAATATTTCACTGTTTACTATTAGGTTTTTTGAAGTTTGTTTTACATTTTTTTGCATTTATGTCACATATATACACATATCAGAAAATTCTAAAAATTTTTATGATGTTTTCTCGTATTAATTATAGATTTATCAAACCATTACATTTTACAAATTTTTAAAGAAAATAACGACACATATTATATTAGTTGTAAGCTGAAATCGATGTAATATGAGACTTTTCATCGGTTGAGCTTACAACCGATGTAATTATGTATCTTTTTTTCTTCTTTTTAAATGCTCTTTTACATCAATTGTGTATACAACTGATGTAATATTGATATATTTTACATCGGTTAAAGAACTGATGTAAAAAGTTATGAACTTTCTACATCACTTGTATCAACATCAATTGCGGAATCAATGTAGAAAGTTTTTCAAAATCGATGTAGAATCTTACTTTTTCTATTAGTGCAAAGTCCAATTCGCTTACTTGAAACAAATTTGAAAACAAAATATTTGAAAGATTGGTGGAAAGAAAATCTAAGAAAAAAAAAATTCAGAGAATCTAAAAAATTGGAAATAAAATCATTGGAAAATAATTGGAGAATGAAATCTACAAAATCTCAAAAACAAAATTTGGGAAAACAAATTTGGAAGAAATGTTTAAAACAAAAATTGAATCCGAAATATGTAAGAAAAAGAAACCTATAAATGGATATAACTCATAAGCAGGAAAGATATCAACTCACACACAACACAATACACATCGGGAGATGTGCTAACCTAGTTGCACCTCTTTCTTATTTTTTTTTCCTTCTTTGTAATTCTTTTCAATTTGCCTTTGCATAAGAGGATATATATTCTGGATTGATTCTCTTGTGATTTTACGTTAAATTCTTAGGTTTTGTATAATTTGGTTTTGTTCTTCAATTCTTGTAATAGAGTATGTTATATGGCCTGGTCTTTTTGAATTTTAATTTCTGCTTTGGTATTGTTTTTGAACTTTTGTTGATAATTCAATTTTGTTCTTTAATAAAAATTCTTGTTTAGTTTGTTTTACTCTAAATAATCTGTTGTTTGCTTAATATGCTTGGATGCAAGTAAGAAAATTAATGATTTGATTGACATCTGTTTAATTAATTTGATTATGTTGGTATTGGATGATGATAATTCTATGATAAATGATGAAGAATTCAATAATAAATAAACTTGAGGATCAATTTGTTTCTTAATCATTTTAATCTCTTTCTTTTAATGTTACTGTTTAGAATAACATCAAATCCTCTCTTATATTCATTATTCTTTCTAATAAATTCTTGTAGACAATATATCAACATTGTTTCATTAAATTTGTAATTGAATTTACTCAGAGACGTGAGATTAACTAATTTTATTTGTACTTAAAAGTTGTTGAAATTTGATGTAATAAATAGTTTATGCTAAGCACCAACCATTCTAAGACACCACATCCCAAAGTTTACTAACACTATTTTATTTAATCGAAAATTACAATAATTAATTATATAAAATATACATAGATGCCCATGTGTTTGTACTAATATGATTTAGAATTATATTAAAAATTATTCTGAGTCTTCATTAACAATCATTATCATAACATATACATCAAACAACGTATAGGTTTACTTTGGACTAATATCCAAAATAATTATTTCAC
>Ga0123340_1006396_pt1 | contig 11251 bp, 6 predicted proteins | sample SirMexnodulemix_FD_89961 | JGI IMG/M metagenome (GOLD analysis project Ga0123340, IMG submission 89961) | Root nodule microbial communities of legume samples collected from Mexico - Siratro Mexico nodule mix | ecosystem: Host-associated > Plants > Roots > Nodule | place: Mexico: Nepantla... | reverse complement strand
TTTTAAAATTCTTATTTATCTTACTTTATTGTTAATTTATTTTTTTTTTTTTTAACTATTATGATATGTTTGACAGAGATATATGTATTAATATGTAGGACTAATTATTCAGTGACACAAATCACAAGAAATTAATTTATACTTATATATATTATAAAAAGAAATTCTTACATATAGTTTAGGATTGGGAAATAAAATTTAAAATTACGGTAAATTTTAATGCTTCTATACTTAATTTGAATTTGAATGTTGTTACCGTTTAAAACCTGTTGATTAGAATAAAAAGAGTTAATTAATTCCCAAAGGAATTCCTATAACGAAAAGTTTGTGTTCTTTTCAATTAAGCGCCTCTTCTTAGCAAATAATAAAGCTTTATTCAATTTAATAAGAGAAAGGTCGTACATTTTTATGTAAAAAGAAAATACTCGAAATTGCACCTAGGAGCATATAAAGCATATGAATTTATGTGGCATTTTATTATTGTATCTTTTGGTGTATGATTCTATTTGTCCGCAAATCTACTTTCCTCTTATTGTTCACTTAGAATTTGTTACATTTCCCTGCCAACTTTTTCATCTATGTAACATTTATATAATGAAATTGAAAGCATATCACCTCAATTACTTCATAACAATTTTGGATCAAATGCTAAATAATCGCTTGTCTAATTAAAAAAATTATAATTATTTGAAAGCTTATGCTATAAACTGACGAAAGGATAATTCAAGCCTATGGTTTTAAGGGACAATATGCAAAATAATACTATGAATAAGAATGTTAAGTGTGAATTTATTTCATCTAAGTCTATAATTATTATAAAGTAATAGCTCGTCTAACTAAACATGGTAAGTGGTACTTTCGTCCGTGTGATTTCCTTTTGTTTTCTATATGCAAGTTTGTTAATTGCTGTGAAAGTTAAGTTTCTGTCTGTCAGGAGAAGTTAAATTGTCAACTTTGTCATTCTTTTAATAAAAAAATCATTATAATTATCCCAAAAATTTGTATTCAGAAGTCATGGAAGAGCATGAGAGCTTCATCGAGCTTCATCAATGATGATCCCAGGAGTAACCAGACATTTAGTAGCCGTTTGTATTTCTTCTGCAGTGGCCCTGGCTCCTTAAGCTTGTCTTTGGGAACATTTAAAAGCTGAAACAAGTAGCGACAACACTTTAGCGCGAACCAAACGACAGATACTTAAACTTAACGCAGGAAATGTGGTAAAAATACTAATCCATTATACATTTTGTTTCAGAGTATCAGACGAAGTGCAAGAATGGAGGAACTCTATTCTCAGCTGACAACTATCAATATGCCAAGTCCACGGAAATTGGCAACAACTCAGATAACGCATTACAGCACCTAGGACTAGTTACTGAAAACTGTTCTTTTCTAACAGTAATAGTAGGTAGACTCCCATAACTATTACTTCAGACTGGAACATTTGATAATGGGCAAAAACAATATATAATGGAAACCTTACAGTCATTTGTACTTGAAAGATTTAGAAAGACAATTATTAGTGAAGTTGTATGTATACTTTAAAATAGACGACAAATCCATATGGCTGTCCGCCTATCAGAAACTTGACTGGCTTATCATAGTTTTAGAGTATGTTTGGAATAATTTAAATTGTTGATTTTGAGCTGGTGTTGTTGGAAAAAATGTTCTGGGAGAATTATTGATGGTTTTTACGGACCTTTGATTAAATTTACAAAAAAATTATAAAAAGCTGATTTTATGTATCTAACAATTTGTTAACTTATAATTTTTCAATGCTTATTATTCTCGAATATGATATCTCCAAATACCCTTAAAAGTTTAAAAAAAAAAAGGTTCTCTTTCAGCTTCATACATACCCTTTTTTACAATTACTATGTAAAAACTGATCTTTTTTGTTGTACTTAAAATAAATAATCATCTTAAAATCACATTTAAGAAAATTAACCTCAACAAAAACCAATTCCGACTATAATCGATTATATACATAATCAATAATGAAATATTTTAATTTTCACAGTTATCTCACACATCCTTAATGTATGCTTTTTTTACAGATAATAGGAACATTATCATTCCTTGAATATAACATTTTATTAATTCAGCTATGATTATTTTTTTCAATAATTTTTGAAGACATTGATGACCAACAAAAATACAGTGATGATGGTAAATCAATATAAATATCAACTATATTATGGATAATAGACAGACGAAAGACTCCCTAAAAAAACCCTGTGGAGGATGGGAACTACAACAACCACATCCGTGTCACAACGGGGTTTACACAAAAACCAAAACTTGCTTAAGATATTATAAACTAATCTTATAAACATAATTTTATTAAGGGAGGTCGATCAATTTATGAACAATTTTAGATTACTAACCTCTTCATCCTTTTCCTGCTCAAAAGCCATTCTTAGGCTCAAATTTAAGGCAGCGTGGTACATCTCGTCCAGTACATGTTCCCAAAGCAGAGGTTTATTGACTTTCCACATCAAAATAGTTGTTTGCTTGACTCCCGTCGCAACTACTTTCTGTAAGGACGATTAAGTTGTGGAAAGATTAAATATCAAGACACAAATGTAAACTGATTTCTAAAATGTTTATAAATATTGAAAAGATAAACCACCTCCATATACAAGTAACTGTCCTTCCATAACCTATATAGCAACTTTGGAGCCTCTTTTTTCTCAACCAGAGTAGATGCTGCTATCTACAAATTGAAGAGAAGCACTTAAGGTCACAACAGCATTATAGAATGAGTCCATTAAATTTCTTTTTTAATATTTGAAAAAAAAAATGGAGGATTATGTAATCCCTGGCAGAAAACATCAGTTTAGAAATCTTTCATTGGATTTCCGTATATGTGAAGCATCGTGAAAGACTGTCAACGTGGATGAAGTTATTACACATCCTAATCTAACAGCTTTTGTAAGGGATAATTGGTTATTTGGATGTCTTTCTTTCCCTCCCCAGGTTCTCTGGTTTGATTCTCCTTTCTCTCACCTTTTTCAAGTTTATCTTGATTATACTGATCTGCAACCCTTTGGTTGTTTGTTGTCCACCTTCTACCTACTAAACATCATAAGCTCGGAGCCTATATCATGTCTGCATTCTTAGGTTATAGTACCACTCACAAATGGATTTATTGTTATGATGCAACCTCTTATTGCTTTCACGTCTTTAGGAATGTGGTTTCCTTAGACCACCAATTTCACATATTTTAGCTTTCCTCTAACGATTTTGTTATCGTCCCTAATTTTTCTAACGTTTCTCATTCTACAGAACGTTTCAAACCAGGTCATGTTTATGTTAGACTCTTTTCGCCACTTATCCACCCACTTTTGCCTCCACCACTACGCCGCTCATATTAGGTATCTCATCCTCTAGAGGTTGAATTTGGGCCTATTTTCTTTTGCTGCTACTCCAACTTGTAATTCCTGGGTTGTTAAAGATATTGGTTGGGTCACGGAAATGGATGAGAAGCATCAGACTGACAAGATATTGAGGTGAATTGTCTTTCTATTCGAGAAGCACACAAAAGATATTGAGGTGATAAATGTTGACGTAGGAGGTTTGATCCTCCATTCATATTGCATTAATATGGGTACAGTACTAGAATCCAGTGCAAATACGAGTACAAAATGGAGCAATTTGAAAACTAAAGGAATGGGTGCACTAATATATTTTTTAAATAACACAAATGAAGATATAAAATATTTAGAGAGTGCTGGGGGAACATTTATAATATTTTAAACACCCCTAAATGTCATCAATCAGTTCAAACTTCGAAAACCACATGGGGTTACTGCAGTGAACAATAATCCAAAGCATCAAGTTAATTGGAACAATCTCAAACTGTCAACATCAATGAAAGAAGACAGACAGAATCACTATATTTATTAGCAAATTTAATTTTAACTTCATTAATGAGTAAATCACCTTATCTGTGTCATGAAAACAACAATCCTTTGACAGTAGCCTGAACATTCTGTACGCATCCCTTCCATACCTTTTCAACACAATTGACTCAACCTGCAACATGGAACACAAAATTATACAACACAACCAATATATATGTGTGTGTGCGTGCGTAGTGCAATTGCTAAACAACACAAAGATAAAACCTCTTCATTTTGAGCCCGTTCAATAATTTTCTTCAAATCTGAAAAGAGAAAAGTTCTGAATTACAAACTATTAAAGGAATCACAAACCAGGACTATGAAAGAGTTCTTCGACATTAATAAATAAGAAAATAAAATGATAGATCTTTTATATCACAAGTAGTCTTCCACGAGGAAAATATCAATTTTACCAATACTATATGCATCATCTACAATCATCCTCTGTGAACAGCCCAACTGGCTAAGGGAAGCTCTGATACGATCTATGGTCATTGTTCGTCCTGTATCGGTCTTCATCACCTCTGCGGTAATTGCATCCAGTGACAAGGGAACTGAAACATAGGATAATATAGCATAAGCCAATAAATAACCATGAGATAACAGTGCTTACATTGACGTCTTTCTCTATATGGTGAAACAAAAATACATTACAACAGAAAAGTTACAAAAGTGAAGGGAGGTATAGAATCCTTCTCAACAAAAGAATAAAACAGAGAACTAGAGAGGAGAATCAACGGAATAAGCTGCACGATCCAACATATCTACTAGGGACACACATTTAAAGAGGCCATATGCCTCTATCAATATACAACAGAAAAATTACAAAAGAGAAGGAAGGATAGGTAATCCTTCTTAATAAAAGAACAAAATAGAGAACTTGAGGGAAGGAACAAACGGAACAAGCTGCACAATACAACAAATCTACTATGGAAACCCCTTTAAAGAGCATAGGCCACATTCCTCTATCCATCCATGTACACATCTATCCATCTATCTATAGCTTCATTACTCCCACCAAAATCCTAGGAAGGTGAAAAACATGAAGTAATTGCTGAGAGACAGATCACACACAACCGCAAACTTGTCACACTGGGTGGGTCAGCTACATAGATTGGGTTCGATTAAAAACCAAATTATCAAGTATATTTAACCATGAGATCCCTTTTAATAATTTCCTCATAGATCTTTTGTGTTTTCCCTCTATTCTTTTTCATAGGAAAAAAAAAACAATCTATTTTCAACAATTGCTACAATTCAACTAGAAGTGGACACACCCAACATCTACCAAGAATGTTGAATAAGGAAATGAAAAGGAATAAGATGAGATGATAATACCAATTTTCCATTATTTATTTGAGAGGAATGTTATGTATTTTATTATTTTTGTTTTACTTTTTCTAAAAATTAAATAACTTATTGCAACATATAAAAATTATGTTAAGTATAAAGTGGAAATTTTTCATTTAATTTATTTTTAAATTAGTAAAAAATCTTATTTATATAAATTATTTATTTATTTATTTTCACTCATCTAAACAAGGTTAGCGGCGGAGAAGTTTCTCCATTTCTTTCCTTCTTATTCTATCCATCCAAAAAATATATATTTTGTTCAGCATTTCTCTTTTATTTTTATCCTTATTTTTCTTTCTCATTATTTCACTTCTAATCCAAACAAACCCTAAAAAATCCACAATAAGACAGTGCAATAACAGATAAGGAACTGATTCTTGGCAAGTACCATACATTACACATATATCAAGGGAAAGAGCCTTATATAGTGTATGAATCAGCAACATGTTCTTTATTAAGTAATGCAGCCTAAATATAAGACTTGGCCTTATGGGAAGCTTTGGATTTCCACAAGGGTTTATCAAGAACAAAAGTGGCTCATTCAAAGAATTAGAACTTGGAAAGAGGAGATTATGCTAGGTTAGAAATTGATAGACGATTAACCACAGAAATGCACTTCTCTTAGGGAAACTCTCATGACTTGGTGCTGTTAAAAAAATAGAATGTGATGTGAACTAGTATGGTTAAAAATCATCTTTGAAGATTTGAAGATCAAGAGAAATGGACCAATGAGACTTTACCAAAATAAGTGTACAATCATCATAATATAAGATGATGAAATAAAACACGTTGTAGTTGAGAGACGCTTAATTAAAGAAAAACTAGAAAGTACATTAATCTATACACTGCATCTAAACAAGTCAGCATGCAGATGATATACTTAATGAAGTGTTGAGCATTCCAGCATTTTAGAACATTGTATGTGTTAGGAATGGAAAATGGCTATTAACCATATTGAGAGGGAGTATGGAAAAACTGCTTTAGTCATTTTATGAAGAGGAATGCTGGCAAGACACTTTTCAACACACTTTACTCTTGATTAAAAATCATTAACAGCTACAAAAAATCAGGAGAAAAACTCATTAAATAATACGTGGAACCTACTACTTTTTTTTTTAACTTTTAGTAAATTTAAACTAATAGCTAAGAGAATGTGATAGTGTGTGTTGTTTGTTGGCATTTCTCTTTTATGAAATAACATATTGTATCCAAAAAAATAGGTCATTTTTTACTAGTATTGTTTAATGTAGCAGGAAATCCTACAAATCTGAATCGAACTCTATGTTTATATCATTTTAATATACTCCACATTCGAAAATCTCTAACTGTTTCCAAATTCATATAAAGCAAGGACTCTGGCTCACCTGAATTATCCATTTTCACTTTTTTCTCTACAGTTTTTGTTGCCTCCAACACTGCACTTAAGATAGTAGCAGTTCCATCATCATGCTGAGTTCTTATATTCTCAATCAATGCCTACAGTATGCATAGAATATTTAATTGTAAGCTTCTGATAACAATATACAGACAAAAGATTAAAAAAATAATCTCAATCAATTCAACACAATAGCTTACAGATGTGATATCCATGAAACCTTTACAATCGTTAACTAGAAAAATTAAAAAGAAAACGAAGAGCACATAAATGATATTACAAAATCTCTTTTGCCACATTTATCATCAAGAAACAGAAAACATGGTAGCATCAACAAGGAAAAAAAAGTAAATGTCAAGCTGCTTTACAGGAAAAAATACATATGAACCAGTCATGTAAATATAGCCCCCTCCCAAAACAATGAGTTTCTTCCTTTAGCTGAATGAATCCATAAATTCAGAAGTAAGAAAGGTAACATGTGATTCAGATGAGCATTGAACATACTTCTAAAATATTGCCTACTTAAATTTGACCAAGCCAAATGTTAAAGTGCAGTGTCAATCAACAAGCAATCTGTGTGATTTCATGCTTTGTTTATTCAGATTGACATTTATTATTACTAGTATTCATTTAACTAATTTCAGACAGAATTTTTGCCCTTTAAACGACAAGAGGATTTCAAATTTAACTTTCATGACTTATATAATCTAGAAAATATCTTCTCTACAAATAAAATATCTCTGACTTTTATTCAAAACGTTTGACTATCACTGGCCATCTAGTATATGCTTTTACAACTCTGAAGCTCAATACCCTTTCACAGTAAGCTAAATAAAAGAAAATACAAAAAAGGTCAAAATTCAAGGAAAACAAGTAGACCGGGTAGTGATAGCACAATGCTCAGATAAGAAATCTATGTTAATATCTACCTTATGCCTAAGATGACGAATAAACTCCTCAAAATTTGCACGCCAAAGAATTTCCTCCTCTTTTGCTGCACCAAATTTGGTATAACAAAAAAATTATACTTGTAAGAAAAATTTTGTAAACTGAAAACTACTAAGTTGATCTGGTCACATGAGATGACAATAGTCTTACGATCATTCTTTTCAACACTAGTAATTTGATCATCATCTGAATTTGCTTCTCCGTCAACATTAGATCTCATATCTGCGGTGAATGAAAATCTGATTGCATCCCCAGGCACTGCTGCTTCTAGAACTCGTTGTTCTAATGTCTCGGGTGCTTCAAATATCTAAAAAACATACATTACAAAAAATAAAGTGTTTCTTTTATCCAGCTTACAAGAGTAAACACATTGCTGTTGCAACTTCAATAAAATGATAACATAGAATATTCATGAATTTTTCACTTTATAGCACTTATTTGACTACAAGCATCTTAAACAGGAAGCAATAAATGAAGGACCGTTGTGCATACAAAAATCAACAAACAATTAACTAGTAAATTGATCTCATTGTATGTTAGAAATCTCACATCGACTCACTGGAGATATAGCTAAATCATAATATATAAATAGCGTGTAAATCTCACCTTACAAGTCAATTTTATAAAGTTAAGTTAGGCATAAACTCACTTACTAAGATCTATTAGAACTATTCAGAGTCTATCCTTGTCAAATTCATTAAGGTTGTTGTGACACTTCTATTGCACTCCTATTAGACCTTTCACAAATATATAATCTCATGGTCGATTTAAATAATAATAACAACAATAATGATGATAGAGAAATATAAAAAAAATAGATGAAAAAATTACAAAGAGGAGGGTAAGGAATCCCATTAGAAAGCTACAATAATGATGATGGAGAAATACAAAAAAGAATAAATGAAAAAATTACAAAGAGGAGGGTAAGGAATCCCATTAGAAAGCTCACGTGCTTACACCCAATAGACAGCAAACGCCTCTTACCCCAAATCATTAACCAAAGATCACCCAACTTCCTAAAGAAATTGACCTGAGCGAGCAATTAAATTACCTTGGCAGACTTAGCACCCCGCTTCCTAGTAGTAGTTTCTTTAAATGAGGTAGAAACAACTGGCTCAGGGGCAGGGCAGCGTTCAACAAGTCGAGCTGTTAAAAGTTTACTCAGTATCTCTCGTACAACTTTTGTATCCACGGCATTTTCTGCAAGTATATCATTTGAAATAAAATACATGATTTTGCGATATCCAGGTGAGCTAAACAATGTTTTAAATACAGTAATTTCAACATATTATTGAGAATATGTTTGATTAAAATGAATATACTGTTTAATTGTAGGGCCAGTAATATATCTCCCTTTGACGTAATTTAGAAAGATTCGTACTGTTCTTTCTGTATCATTACCTCCAATTGTAAACCAACTAAGAACTGTCTTCCTGTACCTCAAATTTAGTTAAGTTGATGTAACATTCTTATAAGCCAACCCAAAGCAAACCACACTCCTAGTAGATGTACCTATATCCACTCCAAACATTTTGTTTTGGTAGTTTTAAAATTATCTACAGTTCCCTCATCTGATTCACAAAAAGAAATTATGACTAAACCGCTTACGATTTAGTCGTTAAGTTACACAAGTCTTAAAAATAATATGTGCGAATTTGGGTAAAAATACCCCTTTTTATAATTAAATCAACCAATATAACCAAAACAGCACTCGACCTATGAAGTGTATCATAAAACACTTGCCTTTCCCTTGACTTGCTCTGTCAACCATTTGTTTGAGGGTAAGCCTACCATCGCGAAGCAAACCATCAAGAAGCTCCACACACTGCAAAAACAAGAGGAAAATACTCTGAGCATTTTAAGCCATAAAACGAAAAGCTACAAAGAAACTAATAAGGATCAAACCGACTTCTTCATCAAGCTTCCGCGACACAGTCTCCAAAAATTTGGGAAATCTCAATCGGTGGATTATGTTATCAAACAAAACCAAGTACTGAGTTCTAATTCTCAATCTGTCTGCATCATCATCTGCATTCACAATAACTTAGAACATCATAATCAGCCAATCACGCCCTAACGCAGTAGTATTCATTGCAAACATTAAAGTTATCCACCAAAACGCCACAACCACTACAAATAGGAAGTCCGTTTTTCAAAAATTATTTTACTCCAACACGTTTATTGCAAGTAGAAACTGAATTAAAAAGAAGCAAAAAAGAACAGAACAAAGGGATCAAACAAAATAATAGTGTTATGATACCGTCATCTTCAGGAGCAGAAACAAATGCTTGGCAACAATTGTGTTGAACTAAGACGAGTAGGGAGTTCTTGACTTGGTCCTTAGTAAGCTCCGAGTAGCGAACCAATTGATCCAAAGTGAGGGGTCCATGACTGAATAGATTTTCGCACACTTTCTGCACACACAAACATTCAATATCAATACCGATGAAAAATAAATCAGAGAGACGAGAAAGTGAGAGAGTTACAGCGACGAGATTGCCGAAGTGGTTGGTGATGAGGTGGACGGCGAATTTGACGCCGAACGCTGTAACCATTTTCTTGAGAGAGAAAACGGGCGAAGGAGCAAGGAATTTGAGAATAATACGGAGGAGAAAGACGCGGGAAGAAGGGGTTTAGGGATTTTAGAGTTCGCAAGTATTCTATAATTGTAACAACTATTTTCAGCATACCCCAGTGATTTGTCAATGTTATACAGCTCGGTGGTTAATATCTTCGTGATCTGACTAAAGGTTCACGTCTTCGAATCTTCTCTAAGGCTTTTCTTCCTTTTAAATTGGTATTACTTTAGATTTTTTGTAAGTTCTAAAAAAATTTAAGAATACATTCTTAAAACATATTTTAAGTTATTCTTTATTTATTTGATATAAAGGTTGAGTATGAGAATTTAACAAATATATATTTTATATATAAAGAAGTAGTTATTTTTAAGGAAATAAAGTTATATACACCAAATCAAATAATCTCATTATATATTATTATTTTAATTATAATTACAATAAATATAATCACATGAATCATATTTAAATTTAATTAGTGGGGATATTTAATAAATTCTTATCTTTTATTTGAAACTTTTTCATACTTTAATAGAATAATGAATTGTAACTTAGTAACTTCGAATCAAATAATGAAATTGTATGAATAAAATATTTAATAATTGTGAAAGAATAATGAAGATAAAGTATTTATAAATAATAATAATAATAATAATAATAATATTGTTTACATTTTGGAATTTGAATTATTTTTCATTTTTATTTCAATTTTTCACATGTTGAATGGGATAAGAATTGAGAATTTCAATTATTAATACTAATTGCTTTCGAAACATTGTACTTAGAAATAAATAGAAAGAAACATAATCTACAGTTTGTGTAGGTTTTAATTTAACAATAACGGTAATGAAGTAAAAAAATATTTTTATATGCTCATTTTTAGGATTTAAAATCTATAAATATAAAATGATTATCTACAACTATCAATCTAAATCTCTAATTATTAATCTATAACTATCAATCTATATCTATAATTATTAATCTATAACTATTGATAAAGAGAATTTATTTATAACCACTTTTAGTGCATATAAATTGTTACCAATACTATCTTATTAATATAACTTATCCTATTAATTATAAAAATTACCTATAAT
>Ga0123340_1006392_pt1 | contig 11253 bp, 4 predicted proteins | sample SirMexnodulemix_FD_89961 | JGI IMG/M metagenome (GOLD analysis project Ga0123340, IMG submission 89961) | Root nodule microbial communities of legume samples collected from Mexico - Siratro Mexico nodule mix | ecosystem: Host-associated > Plants > Roots > Nodule | place: Mexico: Nepantla... | reverse complement strand
ATTTTAATTAAATTCATATGAATTTATTTTAAATAATAATAATAAGAATAATTTCATACAAATTTAATTTAAAAAATAATTATTACTATTGAATTCACTTATTATTAATTATTATTATTATGATGTTATTTTATTTTAATTTAAAAATAATTATTATTATTATTAAATTCATATGAATTATTATTATTACTATCATTATGTTATTTTGTTTTAATTTACAATAAATTTGTATGTCTTAATTTTTTTTATTACAGTTTTGTTAATAACTATTATTAATTTTTTTGTTAATTGTTAAAGTAATAAGCATAATCCTAAATAATTAACAAAATTATTTGTTAATTATTATTATATAATGATTATTATTTTTTTTAGTAATTGTTAAACCTAACAATCATAATATCAAATAATTAAAAAATATTGGAAAGAGAGAAATGATTTTAATTAATATCATTAATTGAAATCGTCAGCATTTCATTTTTATTTTCACTTGAAATTATGTCTATCTAGTTGGTAGAATTTGTCTATTTTAATAAATAATTTTTTTTCTCTCTATTTTATAAATTAAAATTGAAAAGTACACCAAAATGGAAAATAATCTAAAAATAGTTATCGTGATTAGCTTCATCTGAAATTATGGTATAATTTTGTTGGTTAAAGAAAAGAAAATATAACATGTAAAGAGAGAGAGAAGAAGCATGACAAGATTGGACTCCTTAAAGTGAGAGAACCGTTGCAAACAATTGGATCATGCTTTTGGATACTTTCCTTCTAATTTTACGCAACAAGGTATATTGGAAGAGGCGTGAGACAAACCTTGTACTTGTTCTTAGTATGTTTCATCCAACAAAGAATATTAACCACTTTTTTTTTCCTTTTTGAGTTGAAATCCATTTGTAGAAGTTGTTTATGTTTACATGATACAATAAAACGAGTTTTATATGATAAACATTGTATAGAGAGGATATAAATATACTTTTAGTTTTTCAAACAATCATTATTACGTCATTTTAATTTTTAAAGTTTAACTTCTTACAAAAATATTGAAAGATAGATTCAAAAGTTTTAAATTCTTTTCCAAACTAGTCTAATTTTACATTATAATGTTCAAAGTGAATAAATTTGTTTTATTACGTAAATGAATAAGTCAAGACATAACTTCATTATAAAAAGTTGTTTAGATCATATTAAAATTATGTCACCTCAATAATATAAAAAAAAATTACATTTTATAAAATTTTAACGATCCAATTTGTTTTGTGTAATAAATAAAAAAAATTACTCATTTTGAATATTAAGGTGTAAAATTGCTATTAAAAAAACGAGATTTTAGCTCTAAACTCTAAAGCATAACAATTAAATTATGGGTTTATTTGTAATGAAAGTTGTGAGATGTATATTTTAAATAAGAACTGTTACAGTTAATTATCAGAAATAAATCAGTCCTTTCTCATTGGTCTATATTTATATAAGAACTCTTAACTCTTCTTAGTAGCCCAAAAATGCAAAATTATGGAAAAAATTACTAATGTAACTTTTTAAATTTAAACATGTAACCAATGACAACTTCATTTAACTCATCAATAATTAATTTACGTAACTAATTATACAACTGTATTATAATAATATAAATGAATTGATGATTTGATAAGTTAAATAAAAATGTTATTTGATTATATTTAAATAGGATTGTCAATATTTTTTTTTCTGAATTAAGATCCAACGCTAAAAAAGTATTTCTTTTTGGATCATTACTTTTCTTGAAACTTTTGTTTTCATCTTACTAATAAAAGTCTTCAACAATAAAGGTCTCATTCAAAGAGAAAATAAAATAGTAGGAGTGTCCAATTTTTCATTCTCAATCTTCACAACCACATATTTAAGTTTTCAAAATAAAATAAAAAGAGCGTTGATATATTAATTTTAATATATTATTTTGAATGAATTTGTAAATTTATTATTTAACCAAAACAAAATGTTACATTTATAAGTTGAAGTTGTAAAAAAGGCGAGAAAGTGGAATTGGTGAATTGATTTCACTTGTAAATTTTAGTTCAGAATACTAATTATTCTAACAATTATTATTGTGAACAGGCCTTCCATCTTCACTTTTTGGAGTTTAATGGAAATAGAACAGTTATCTAATTAAAATTTAATATTTTAACACCATTTTAATTTTATTATTAATACTATCAATTCTTTAAATTTAATTAAACTGATAAAAGTAATTTAATAATTTAAATTAAATATAATAATACAGATTTTTAAATAAATTAAATTAATTTATTTTCATACTTTAAATTAATATTTCAAAAAATAGACAAAAAAAAAGGTGAAAAATCGACTACGAGAAAACAAAATTCTGACCTTTTTTCGACCAGTCCTGCATTATACATGCAGTTGGGTAAATATTTTGGGAGTAAATTTGGTTGGATAATTTTTCTTCTAAAATAGCATTTTGGGATTTATTTTTTTTCAGCAAATTCATTATAGGAAAAAAAGAGTTTCACTTTCTAAACAAATCAATAAAGCAGCTATATCAAGAAATAAATTAAGTTAAATATACGTGTGTGTTGAAGTCGAACTAAAAATATTTTAATTGAGACTGGATTAAATAATGTCATGATTAAAATTAAATTTAAGATATCTTAGTCAAGAGTTAAATACGTTTAATGATGTTAAAATATTTTGATTAAGTTGAAAATTTCTTGATAGAAGTTGAGTTGAAAATATCTTGATAAAGGTTAAATTGAAAATATTTTGGTCGATCGATTGAGCCAAATATATAATAAATTTAAATAAACTAGCTATGTTTGGTGTGAATTAAGTTAAAGATGCTTTATTTCGAAACAAAATAAGATATTTTAACCAAAACTATGAGTTAGAAGATTATATGTTTCTTAATAAACAATTTCAGAATCTATGAAGAATACATAGTCCAATTTTTCCGATACATTTAGTAAGAAATGATATTTTGATTTAAATAATAGATAAAAATATTTTTAGCAAAAACATTATAGTGATAGGTGAGAGAAGAAAGTATAAAGGTGAAGAAAGTAAATGTTATAGGTGGGTTGAGAAATACGGATGGGCCCATGGGCCTGATCCTAACAAAACCACCTTGTTTTAATACAAAAAAAACCTCTCATTGAGTTGACACTTTCACGCCTAAGAAAAGAAAGAAATTATTATGTCATCTCCAAATGGAAATGTGATTTATTATTTCACAATGTTCTTATAAAAAAATGTCTAAAATTAGTAACTTTATATAGTATGTACATTTAATTTTTATTTTTTTAATTAAAAAAGGATAAAAGTAAGGTGAAAGGCAGAGAAAATTTTATGAGAAGACGTGCGATTGCTTTTAACTTAAAAAGTGGAGGGCGACTCGTAATTTTTTTTGTTTTCTGCTGCAGCCATGCTTTTTGACTTGAATCGGTGCACTTTAAGAGATTTTCTTAAAATATTCTAATAAATTTGAAGTGACAATTGATTAAATTATGTTTTCAATTTATTTTTATTAAACATTGTTTTATTAAATACTTAAGATATTATTTTATACTTTTAAAATACTTTATCATTTGAGTATTGTTTTATAACATAATTATAGTATTTTCCAACCTTAACGGGGTTGTGTTTTTTTTAACAATAACATATTCAATTTGGGCTAAGATAAGAAGTAGTTGTGTGGTTTTATGTTAGGTTTAACTGGAATGGAATTATGTGTTTTTTAAGAACTCTTATTCAATGGAAATGTTTCTTATACCTTCTCAAATTAATATAAATTATATTCACATTCTCTTTAATTTTTAAATATACATTTATTTTCTTTATGTTTTAACAGAATATTATTTTAATTTTTTCTTACTTTTAAATAAATATTTAGATTATTATGTTTTTAATAGATGGTATTAATCTTTTTTATATTTTCATAAAACAATATTTACTTATCTTATTTTATCTAAAAACATTATATTCCCTAAAACTTAAATAAAAAACTATAAAAATTAAAAGAAAAAAGGTTTTAAAACCCAAAAAATATACTTTCGATGAAAAAAAAAAAAAAACTTCCCCTCTACACTGGATCAGAGATTAATCTAACCTATATTGTGAGAATCGTTGATCTAATGAGTTTTCGTACATAGTGAAAGATCAAACATGGAGATCTCTAAGTTGTCTCTTCTATTTCAGAATCAAAAACTAAAAACTGAGCTAAAGTTTTTCACATAAAATTGTGTTAGAACGGTGGGATTAGAGTTGATGACAACAATTTACAAAATTTACAATTTATAAACATTTCTACACAAACTACTAAATTTAGAAAGAAAGATACATGATAATAATTTTGGCGCTAATTTACCACAATCGCACCAAAAAACTTGAAGATGACTTAATGTAATTAATTTGTTTACTTGACAAGCATATTAAGGTGTCATATGTAATTTTTAAATTAGTGAGTAAAAAAGTCGTATATTCATAGGAAATTTGTGGTCAATTTTTATTAATTTGATTTGATAAGTGTGTGTGTTTTCACGTGTTTAACGACAATGTGAAGCAAGTAAAACTAAATATAATTAACAAATGGTTTTCTTTAGTATATTTTTTAATTGATATTCTTGTAACATTATTTTAAAATTTCCTTATAATAATTTGTTGCTTGTAAGTTTCAAGAATATTTATCAAATATTTTCATATATTTAACAAACATTATAACATTAAGTATTCATGTTAAATCAATGTATTAAGATTTTTATCAAAAAATAAATATTTTCATTTGTCATATATAAATATATTGAGTAACTGAAAATATCAATCACTAATATCAATTGTTCAACCAAGCAAAGTGAATCAATTTTTCATCAAAATTCGCCATTGAATGAGTTTCTAATTATTGATCACCAAGTCAATCGTCGACTGTATTGGCTGATATCAGTAATTATAGATTATTGACCAAGATTATCGCAACTAAGCATGATCAGTGTCATTGATATAAATAGTTACTGATTTTCCTACAATAGTGACTGAAGTGGTTTTATGGTAATGCTATCTGTTTTGACATTTATTAATGATATCCTTACTTATTGCATTCGTTGAATAATTAGCAATAAGTCAGACTTGTCAGGAAAAAACTATCCCTGGAACTAAGCGTGGTGTTATTAAATATGATTATCACTAAATAATTTATTTTAATGATTATTTTTTTGACATAAAAATTTAAATTCATGACATTGCTGTACTCATTATTTTCATAGTAGAGATTTCATGGATTATAAGTTTCATTATTTTTTAATTTTCGCTTCCTCTCATGCAAAGAGTTTCGTGTTAAATTTTTTTAGTTTTTCAGTAGTTAATTATCTATTTATTTGTTTATTGATAAGAAAAAAAAGTGCTAAGCACTCTTGTTCATGTATATGTTTTTATGGTTAAGGTCACAAAATTTGTAAGTTTAACGTGTTATTTAATGATTTCTTATAATTTGGAATAAATTCTAACTAGAAATAAAAACTGTCTAAAAAAGTGTATATAAAATATTATTTTATTGCTTCAATATTTTATTGTCCTTTTTTATGGTAGTCTCTTAATCAAAGCAAGAAAATCAATTCTCTCGTTTTATATTGTGTGTCTACGTTCCTCTTTCTCAACAAAAGATTCTTACTCCCTAAATTTAAAAATAAAAAAAGTGCAGAAGGAGAAAAACAAAATGACTTGAAGATTCTTTGTGGTTGATTTTCATCTTGTATGAGACAGACACATGTCAATATATTTTTGAAGGTGACAGATACCAATATATTTGAATGACTGTGATTGTGTTTATTATATAATAGTTCTTAAAATCTCTTGCCTCTTCGTTGATTCCAAACATTAGTAGTGAAAGGTGTTAATTAAGCTGTTGTTAATTTACGCCTAACTTCTAATTAAATATTCCTTCCTACCTTTAGGATCCAGATTTCAATCAGATCTGAAATTATGCAAGTCAAATATTACGTCTTATCTTTTAACTTTTACTTGGTAAAAGTTTTACTCATAATCTGTCATTTTCATAAAAATGATCAATTCTGTGTTTTTCACTCTGATTCCATTGGATTCTATAAACTCGAGGATGGATTGTGCTGTATGATGGTAGTGTAGCATCACCAGGTATGATTCCTTCCATACTTAATTCCCTCCAAAAGCAGAAATTTGTCTTTCATATACCTGGTTTCTGCACAATGAATATTTTGTTCTTGGAAATGTTAAGGAGTTTGTTGGGGGAAGGACTTTGTTCACCTTTTTCACAGATGTTTTGCTTGAACGGTTGAGAGTTGTAGAAAGACCAAGATGGTAACAAGAGGGAAGATTCAAAATGGATGCATAATGGTCATGTTTCTCTTTTCCTGATTCATGACTTTCTTCAGTCGTGGAGATTTATATTTCATCGTTGTTTTTACAAAACCCTGAAGGCTAAAAACAGTAAATATTCTTGTGAAGTTTTAAAGTTGAGAACAAGATTTCAAGATGTCAATTATGCTGAACTCTCCATAGATTCCTAGTATCTGGTAGTCGAGGTGAAGGGAAAATTCTTGTCCAAATTACTCAGCTCTCTCGTTGGTATTTTGATTATCAAAAATATATAATATGAGTTGAGATTGATCCTCTAAAAATCCTTTTGCTTTACTCATTGTTCATTATTTATACTGTTATGCATGGTCACACTCCTTTTTGTCTTGTGCTATGAGGAAAATGTTTAGCCTCTTTTACCAAAAATATTATGACTGTTCTACACTGTGTTAGAGGGAAGACATGTAATCTCCTTTGTATAAGATTATCGTTCTGCATTATGTGTCAAAAAGACAAGCAGTCTCTTCTGCACATGATATGATTGTTGTTCTGCACTATGTCTCAGAGTGAAGGTATGCAGTCTCTTCTGTGCAGGATATGATTATTGTTCTGCACTATGTGAGAGGGAAGACGTATGGTTTCTTCTTTGTCAGATGATGAGAGTGCCATTTATTGGAATTTGTTTCTTTGTCAGATGTAAGATGCTCCTTTCCAATGCAAGGAGAGTGGGAATGTTGGTTTGTTGGCAGTGGCTAAGTACCTGTCGGCCTAGGTTCTTGTGAATTTAGGTATTCGTTAGTTTAATCATTTGTCGGTCTGGACACTCACTGTTTGGGTACTTGTCTATATGACTACTTGTTTGTCTAATTACTTGTCAACCTAAGTTCTTGTGGTCTAGAGACACTCGCTTGATTGGATACTTGTCAACCATACCTTGGCCATACCACTTCATGGCCATATAGTACAATGGCCAAAGGGAATGCTTTTGAGAAGTGATTGTGACTCTCATGCATTATGTTCTTGTTCGAGTAGAATATGGTTCATGTAACATGCCATAGTTTGCTTTGTTCCAAGCATTGCATTCAGAAATTGCTAGTAACCCTATTTGCTTCACCTTACCTGGTAGCTAGATGGTGAAGATAATTTCAACACTGCCTTTCAGCATTTGCCCTAAGCATCAGTATCTTATAAGGTAATGAACTAAAGCTCAAATTCATATTAACTAATAATATATATTTTAAATATGTTATAAGATAATATTATTAACATTTATTAAATATTATCCATTTTGAATTTGATAATTTTGTTACAGTTTTACTTTTAAATTACGTCTTCATAAATTTATATATATTATTTCTAACTTTTCTAACTTTTCTAACTTTTCTAACTTTTCTTCCAGATGATATGAAATATTTGGATGTATTCAAGTAATAAATTAATCCACTTTTCACAATAATGAATGGTACACCTACAACAACTCAGCCAACAATTCCCGCATGTTTTATTTTTTCAGCAAGTGGGCACCTCCACTTTTACGTGTTGGTGAAATTCTAAAGAATAAATATAATAGTATTATCACCTTTAATAAAGAACGGTCTTAGAATGACAAAATAGAGCTAGTAAAATCTCACCACCTGTATTTTAAAAATGAAATTTAATATTTATGGATAATTCAATGACCATCTATAGATCTAAAAATATCTTTAAAATATTCTTTTGAAATACTAAGATATGAATTTAAATTTAACTCAATATATAAAATAAAATTTATATCCATTTAAATATTGAATACCGATAATACTTTCTTATTTTTTATGTCACATCATTTATTAAAATTCTCACTTTTGTTAATTTATTTTCCACCTCATACATCAAGATATAATATATACATTATCACCCAAATATAAGCGTAGTGCATACACTTGACATTATCTTTTACATTTTTATATGAAAACAAACTATATTATGATCCATGCATGACAAGCTGTTTACAAATTAGGTTTGATTGTTTTAGAACAGTGTTAAAAAAAATTATATAAAGACCAAGATGAAAATATATATGCTCAGGTACATACTAAGATTGGAATTGATGCCAGCATCTATAATGAACAGTTGACAATCTAATATACCAACCTTTGATTATTTTCTAATGAAAGAGAGGAAAAATAATTATTTTATTTATTGTCCTGTTGCTTTTCAGTCGGCAGATATTTATTTTCAATGGGCACCATTTAGAAGAATGCAGTGGACCCATTGTGTTAAAAAAAGATAGAGAAAAATAATATTTTACACAGCACACATGTGAAATTTATCATTATTTTTTGTTTTGTGCTTTTTGTGGGGTCAATGATGTTTTGTAATAAAAAAAAAGTTTTGTAATAGAAGAGATGGGAAAGTCCGTGATGATGCACTAAGCATTCAAGTTGGATTTGGACTACTTGCACAGTTAGCTCACAGTGACAAAAAGAAAATGCAATATAAATTTATTCACAAATTGACCAATCAAAATGGTCCTAATTGTATCTTCTAATGTTTAAAATTATTAGTCCATGAACTAAAGGGCATGCTGCATTTGACTATGGTCTTATATAGGTCCAATGCCATCTGCTTGGACCTTTTAAATATTCTCTTCTTGCATAATCAATGATACAATGGAAAAAAAATGAAGAAATAAAATAATTATTTTGAAAAGATAGTCCACTATCTCTCATTTTCATTCATCAATGATTATTTTATACTAGAAAAAAAAAACATGAGTTTAGGATGTATATTTACCTTAAGGATTAATGTTACACGTTTATGTTATAAGTGCTTTTATGTCTTAAGCTTTGCCTTTTTCTTCTACTAAATTTTACCTATATATAACATGAGTTGTCTAAATTAATTTGTACAAGGCATAACTAATATAGTTTAATTAAAGTAATGTTTTGTTGTAATATTTTTAATAAAAATGTTCTTATTTAGTCCTTTTAAGTTTATTTTTTATACACTATATCATATTGGTGAAGCAATGAGAAGTCATATAATATATGACTTTAAAAAATATTATTAAATTATTCTAATATTTCTTTATTCTATCTGTTACATTTAAAAAGACATTGATACATTTAAATTAAAATCCATTAATGATTGAATCACTAAGAAAAAGGAGAATCCACTCTCCCCCTTTTGGGGAGAACTTATTTAATAAAATCATGGTGTAGCAGCACAATCTAATCCTAGGTGACCCTGTCCCTTTTCAATAATATACTCTAATCTTTGACCATAAAAAGCTATTATACGCTAATCAAATTATTTGTCTTATTATTTGACAAAAGGATTGTCTAATAATCTCAAAATTATAAGCAAAGAAATAAGATTGATAACATTTTTTATTTCACATATATTTTCATCAATAATGAAAACAGATAAATTTTACTTTTAGGATTCACTCGGAGTCTTTTAAAATTTGGATTAATTTAGGGGTCAATGAAACAGTGATCATTTTCAATTTTAGAATATATTAATTGATTCATGCTGTGATAGTTCTTTATTTTTCTCCAACATTATTTAGAGTTTATAATTTTTATAAAGATAATACAATGACGCTAGTTTCTCATCTTGAATCAGAAAAAAAAATATTATAATTATGTTCCGGAATGATCTAAATAAAATTATAATTATAATTTGAGAGAAAGAAAAATGGACCTAAACTTAAAAGGATAAAATTGTTAATAAATTTTTAAACAAAAAATAAACTAAAAGATTAAAGCTACAGTTTTGTTAGAAAATAAAATTAGATCACACTATCCTTAACTATGAATAGATAAAAAAAATTATGTAGGTAGCATAAATTAGTGATCAATAATAAAAATTAAGTGAGTTTAATATTTGAGTTATTGAGTGAGAAATTATTGTAAATAATATTAATCTTCAAATAATAAAAATTAGATAGATGAAATTATTAAGTATCCAAGTATGAGTCTAAGTCCCACATTGGGTAAGAATGAGAAAGTTGAGCAATATATAAAAGAAGATTCACAAACCCAAATCCAAACTCAATGTGGACTCTCACTTGAGAGGAAAATTGTTAGATATCAAAATGTGAGTCTAAGTCCTTATATATTTGACGTTATTCTTATTTTGTAAAATCTCCTCAAATTTATTATAATTGAATTATTATAGTGATATCTACCAAGACTAAAATTTAAAAATATAAAATAAACTTAAAAGTAAAATATATTTTAAATATTAGTATTTTTGATATAAGTGATAAATAAAGACCTAAAAGAGTAATTTGTGGGTAGAAAAATGAAAGGATGATAAAAGGTGACGAGGATAGGAATATGTGGAGGCAGTGGCACATGAATAAACAAGGTGTGGCATTGGGCACTGTGTAGGTCCTTTGGTATCTCTAAGAATATGACAACTGACCGATGTGGTCGTGGAAAACGCGTCATCATGCATCTTCACTCCAAACATCAAGATGCTAAGAATCTTTTGCACAAGTCATACATTAACAAAATTATTTTTTTATTATACACCAATTTTTATATCACTTTTTTTATTTAATTACAAAAACAATACACTGTGCACCAGATTATGTCCTTTTTTTCAAACCTATTCTTATTTCTTTCATAGAAAAATATTCATAACATGAATTATTACCGTTTAAGACTGCGTTCCCATATGAAAAAAAAAAATAAACCCCGCAAATTTACTATTTAAGTATAAAGACAAAAAAAGTAAAAAATAATTTTCCCTTAATTTAAATAATTTTATCTTTTATTTTTCCACTCATTTCTTATCTATCCCCGTTCCAAACAATTCCTATGTCATTATTTGAGAAGACATACCTTCTATGATATCTAATTCATTAATGGAAAAAAAAAAAACATTAACTACCAAAATGAAAGGACAGGGCCACTTTTATCTTATATACATAATGGTGTATTTATT
>Ga0123340_1006391_pt1 | contig 11253 bp, 15 predicted proteins | sample SirMexnodulemix_FD_89961 | JGI IMG/M metagenome (GOLD analysis project Ga0123340, IMG submission 89961) | Root nodule microbial communities of legume samples collected from Mexico - Siratro Mexico nodule mix | ecosystem: Host-associated > Plants > Roots > Nodule | place: Mexico: Nepantla... | reverse complement strand
TATTTATATTATGTTGTTTCCTTATAATATTATTATGGAAAAATATTATTTTTCTCTTAAAATCGGTTACTATTTTTGTTTAGTCTATATTTTTTTTGCTTTATTTTTTAAATAGTTACAGATTAAAAAAAATTCACACTCTATTACTTAACCATCATCCACTATTTGTTATTTATCATTCACTTTTACTCTGGTTTATTTTTTTTAAACATAAAATGTGAAGGGGTGTAAGGGAATTGTACAAAACATATTGGAGTCACAATATTTTGTAGAGAGAATAGACATAGAGGTTTTGACCAGAGCGTTCAAGATGTCAGGTATTAACAACAATAACAGTGAGGAATGCAAGAAGTCCAGCGAGCCAGGAGTACACACCTTAACCTTAAGGTGGAGGGATAGGTACTCTGATGTGTTTGAGATCGTTTTAGAGTATTTATTGTATTATGATTATGTGTCAAAGTATGTCTCTTCTTTAATCAATTTTTTTTTACTGAATTGGGGTTTTATTGTTAGGATGACTCCCATTATGTTTTGTTTTGGTTTGGATTTATGGGCTTGGATAAAAATTGAAATTTGTTGTTTTCTTTTAAAATTGTTAATTGTTAATTGGTTGGGGTAGGATGGGAACGAGGTGTTCTTCAAGATCAAGAGAAGTACTCAATCGAAAAAGCTTATGAGTGCTTATTGTGACTGACAGTCGGTTGACTTCAACTCCATTGCTTTTCTCTTTGATGGTCGCTGCCTTCGTGCTAAGCAGACTCTTGACCAGGTTGTGTTTCCTTCATCTTTCTTCATGGATTCTACATCTCAACTGTTCAGCTTTTGGTTTTGACTTGAACTTTTATTTTTGCAGATGGAAATGGAGGATGGTGATGAAATTGATGCAATGCTTCATCAGACTGGAGGAGGTTTTGTACTCTGAGTATATCTTTCCTCTTCCATCGATGTAACTGAGTTAAGGAATATCTTTTTGTAAGTGAATGTTAAATATCATTCTCTTGATTATAAGTTATAAGTTCAAAATGTTGTAATGTTTTATTAAATAATAGAACATATATATGCATATTTGTGATACTTGACATATCTAGTTAAGACAATCTATTAAATAGTAAACTTATAATTAAGTTAAATTTTTGGTTTGATTACATGTTTTTATATAGTAAAATAAAAAATCATACATGCACACACACATCCATATATACACACTCATCATAGATAATGAGTTGATTATCCTATGTCACACACACATATTCATCATAGATCATGAGTTGATGATCCTCTATGGTTGTTTCTAACTTTTTGATGTGACTTTTGGAACTTGTTTGTTTCCAATGGTGTATAATTGGCATTTCCATTGCCAATATTTCCTTAATGAGATTGAAGTTACCTTTAGATCCAACATTGGTTAGAAGTTTGAAATAAGTGGGGTAAAGGAATCCTTCAAAATCTTTGCTTCTTATAAGACCACTAATTTTTCTACTAGCTAACGAGGAAGAACATAAATATAAATTTGAAGCATCTTCGCCTTTTCACAGAAGTCATAATAGGATTGTTAGGCACCTCTTTAACTTTTGGTTATAAAATTTCTGGATGTAAAGAAAGAGAAATAATAACATCCACTTAACTCTTGGTTATAAAATTTCTGGATATAAAGAAAGAGAAATAATAACATCCACCTAACTCTTGGCTTGGTTATAAAATTTCTGGATGTAAAAAAAGAGAAGTAATAACATTCACCTTTACAACCTCATCTATTTCATCAATTTTCTTCTTATTCTTTGCAAGCCTTGAAAAATTAAATAACAAATATTACTAACGTTAATCCATATCTTTTATAGCCAATATCTCTTCCCAAAATTTATATTTAAAAAAATTAAATATATATTACAAATAATACAAAGACAAAATATCAATAAAAAATTTTTTACCTACAAATCAAGTCATGAATAAATCCTTACTTTTTAATTAGGCGATGAAAATTCTAATTATTTCAATACTTATTAATATATAAAAATATCATAATTTTAATTATTTTATTAATTTAAAAAAACATAATTTTTTTCAATTTGATTTAGGCCTCGAGCCGCCACTTCCGTCAGTGGCTAGCAAAATTTGCTTGAAATCAATCATGATATCCACACTTTTCACTTCACACAATAATTTTATAAGAAAGGCAGTTATACAAAAATTTTGAACGACCCAGCTTAATTGCATTACCAGTACAAATGATGGATTTGAAAAACAACTTCTGCAACCTTAATGAATAAATAGCATTAAAATTTCATATGGTACACTTAATACTGTCTGATATAGAAATAAAACCAATACAATAGGCCAAAACTGCAAGAATTGCCCCAAAGACAACCCTATGTTCTCACGCGATATGGTAAGAAAAAACAATAAGAGGAATAGAACGAGAAGCTCCCACACCACAACAGCCTAACATGCTCTTTTGGACTCAATCGGACTATTAACACTCATAATATACACATTCTACAGGAAGTTCCCTTTCCAATCACAATTGACTCTGCATTCTCAAAACTGAAGCCATGTTGCTATGAAACACCATGCAAGAATGAATGATGGAAACCATCTTATGGCAAAAAGAATGGGTAACAAATTGAGACCACCAAACTGGAAAAAGCTTGTTCCCAAGAAGAGCAATACACCAAATGCCAAGCCAGGATGCTATGAAGAAATGATGGATTGTAAAGCAGCAAAGCAGTGAAAACTATGAAGAAAGGATGGATTGCAATGCAATCTGTTGCTGTGGCTGCAAAGATGACCACGTAGAAGCAAAAGTAGAGGGTGGTAAAGTTTGCTGGAGCTGTCTGAGTAAATTAATCATACGGCCAGCTGTTTGTTCTGTCGCAAGGTCTTTACCAGCACATAAAACCTGTGTCACAAAGGTTTCCATTAAATAGAGAAGTAATATCAAATAAACCCAAAAAAAAATTCACTTGTGTCCCTTAATTACTGGAACAGAATAGTGATCATTTCATAAACACTATGGCATTCATGGGATTAATGCATGAGGCAAACATGTCAATTAACTTTGTATACATGGCATTGTAAGTATGAAAAGGGCACTGGCTCCTCAAATTAAAGCACACTACCGAAATGATTGCATGAAATCAACTAAAATAATAAATGTCATATAAAATATGACATTCTCTAAGTTGACAAGCTAGAGAAGTAATCGCATTCTTCTTACGGCTTCATTTCCATATAAATCCTTTCATCAACAACAAAAGGTTTACTCATATTTCTGATTTCATCCTACTCCTACCAATAAAAAAAAGTTCAAAACCCTCAAGATCAGGAAAAGCAAATGCAAATTGGAGAGGCCAAAAAAAAAATTAACCTCTGCGAACACTGAAACTATTTTTGGAAGGTATTGATTGTTTGGGCCCAGAAGCTCCCTATCCGACCTGCAAATAAACAGGGCAATTAGAACACCAGAAAAAGATACAAAGCAGGTCAGACAATTGAAAAGAGGAATTGGGCCCCAACCTCTCAGCCATTAAACAAAGTTGATCGTGAACAACTTTTGCCTCAATCAAATCACCTTTTATTGGCAAACAGTTTAGCCATGCGGGGACTACCTGCAAACATAACACAAAATTAGCAAAATTATAAATTATCAGCTCAACAAAAAAACTAAGTCAGGCTCAGAATTGGTTGTAATAATGATAGACATAATCAGGAACCAAAAGCAGGTTATAAACCGCAAGAACAATTAATGACCTGGGCAGAATCAATACTGTCCCGATGAAATTGGCAAATTTTTCCCAGAGCAGAAACAGCATTGTCATATGCCATCACATTATCTGAATGAAGAGCATTAGGATGCTGGATCACAGCATTTAATCTTGAAAGAGCCTCTGCAATAAAACAATTATTTGTTACTCAATAAAATAGAGTTTTTTTTTTTTTGGAAGTCTATTAATGTATCCAGCAGTACCTCCAACCAGTGGTTTGAACACAGATCCACCAAACTCTGCACAAACACCAAGGCCATACACAGCAGCCTGCAGAAATGTGAGGAAATACCAACATAAACAAACAGCTTCATAATAAAAATGGTATTAAAAAATGCTAACCAACAGAGAGTGCCTAATCCTGACCTGTCTGACATCAGGAGTCTCATCATTACAAGCTTCCAACAGGAATGGGAGATATGTATCATAATACCTGCTCAATTGGCATATAAAAATGAAGTTGATAACACGCCTTTATAATTATCAATGCAAGCTAAAACAGAAACCTAGTAGAACAAAGGGAGTTTACTTGATAGCAGCTTCACGACACTGCTCTGCAACATCATCAAAAATACAAATTGCAATCCTTCTCTCTTCAGGAGTCTTGTCCCTTCCCTGTATCCAAAACATTTCACAAAAAATCAAAAATTATGACATCTGTGTTTTAGTTCTTGAAAATCAGGCTTTAACATTAATAAGGCACAATGCCTGTATGAAATCTACTTGACATAATAGAATAGACCATTCAAATAGCAGAATGTGGCTAAATTTTAGATCTTAATGATGGTAGACTGTTTCATTTCATGAAACATAAAAAAATAAAGAAATAAGAGTACTGCTAATGCAAGCTAACTTGCACAGGAGAATAAAATAAATGAGCTCCAAGATGATAAGTATAATAAAAGAGGATAAAGACGAGAGCTCAGAGATTATAAATGTATAGAACTGAATTAGAAGTTAAACGTAAAGAAGTGCAGGTGTGCTTCGCAAGTTTATCTCTATATCTATACCTAGAGTTGCACACAATCACCAGTCAATTCGCAATCTCAGATAAATTGATTATTCATTCGTTAACAAAACTAGGGAAACCTCCTTTACTGTTTTTTATAAATTAAAGACTTAAATCATATTATAAATGCTTGAATACGGCATAAGGAATGCTCTTTACCAGATTATCAGGTACAGTAGCATATCACAATCAAAATGCCAAGCTGTTAAAATGGCGAAGTTCAAAATTCAGCAGCATGTATATCTTCGAAATCATATCCATAATTTACTGGTTAAAACTGAGAAAACAGTAAAACATACACATAATTACACCAAAACAAAATACAGAAGATAAGGGCCTGAAGGCCAGCTGAATGAATGAATGGGAAATAGAAATGTATAAAATAGAATTGCTAGCCTCCTCAAAGAACATACCCACATAGGTGTCAAATATGATGACAGTTCATCAAAGAAAGGTAAGAAGGAGGCTTTGAAGGTCTTGATCAAAGTTCCCAATATCTCACCCACCTGCAACAATGTATACATAAATTAGAAGACCACGAAACTGATCTGTTAAAACTAAAAAACACAGAGATGGCAATGTTGTACTTATGATATTTTATATTATTTTAGATTAGATTAAAAAACTAACTTGGTCAAAAACTTCTTCCTCTTGTTCATTTTCCTCTTTAATCAGCTCCCCCTCTTCAGCATCAAAATCTTCAGCTTGGGTCCTCTCAGCTCTCTCCCGTTTTCTACTTGAACTAGCTGTGATCACCTGCTTAATCTCGTCAACAACAGATCTGACCTGGTTTTCGTCCAAAAGCATCCCAGAGATCTAAAAGAGGAAACAAAAACATTGGAACACACCCAAACAGATTTATAGTGCACTATAGGCAAGGAAGGGAAAGATAAACAAAAAAAGACACACAAGAAATGGATCAATCATTACCCATTCATCTAACAAAACAACTACTAACACATGCACAATTAACAAAGCATGCAATCCACCCTTCTCTCCTAAGGCATGGTTTACTTGAACCTAATGACACCAAAATATTCTATTGTAAATCATGCTTATAGAAAAACCATTGACCTCAATATGGCTCAATAGTTTAACCAATAAAGTTTTTCAGGCTCACTCTAACTCTAGTCAGACTGAAGTGTAAAAGAAAAATATTGTAACCAAGTCAACTAAGTGCAAATTTAAACACCCCCAACAAACCAAACATGAAAAAGGAAGTAACCAAACTGGAAAATGTAGTTTTTATTTGCAAATTGACAACAAAACCTAGAAGGGATAGCATTGGTCAGAAGAATAAATAATAGTAGTTCCACTGAGGCTCTTCATCGACTTTTATTTTTAAACAACAAAATAATGATAAACATCAAAGTTTTAATATAAGTAATAACATCAACTTTGCCAAGGTATATTCAATAGTCATGGCTCTGTATAATATAGAAATTCATCCAAAACAAGGCATGGACTCTCTCTCTCTCTCTCATTATATATATATGTGTGTGAGTGTGACCATGTTATCTCATGATCCGAACCTGTAAGCATTCATTTAATGAATCCAACATGCTTGCACAAATCTCCGTGTCAGGTTCCTGCAAAACAAAGAGATGGGAAAATCTTAGCCAGGAAATGTCAAGGGATAGATAAGTCAGGCAACGTTCACCGCAAATATAATCTACACAAAACTTGGTCTCAAACTCAAGCTAGGACTGGGTCTCCTAAACTATTAAAAAAAACACTAACAAACGTTTTCTTCAATATTTAAAACAGTAAACATTTTTTCAAGACAATTTCAAATCAGAACGAAAAAAGTTCACTTCTAAAAACCAAACATAAATTCCATAATAACATAAAGAATGGATAGAACTTGGATAACAATTACCTTGTGCAATGCTTCCACCAAAGCAGGGATTATACTATCAGTCAAAAATTTCAAATAGGATAAATCCCGACCTTGAGATTGCCCCTTCTCTATGGCTAACTTTGCAGATCGCAATAGCTCCGGCATTGCTATAGTGGTGTTGGAAATTATAACAAGTAAACAGTTATGGTAATGATCATAAATTTTACTGTGTAAGGAAAAAATCCTTGATGAAAAAATGCACAGCATATAATTTTTTTCATACCTGAAACAGCTGCCTTTCTAACCTCCTCATGGAAATAAAATTTAAGGAGTGGAACTAAAATTCCAGCGACCTGCATATCATTCAAATTATTAACACGGGAAAATATGTAAAGATACACAGTAAGAAATCTCAATGGGTAAAGGGATTCAAAGTAACATTCTAACCTGATCAATCCAAGGAAAGAATCCTTCCTTCAGCTCATCAGCATAGCAACAAAGCATGTTACATGCAGTAGCTTTTTCCTCTAAAACACTAGTCTTGATTCCAATTCGCTTGTCCCCAAGAGTAATAGTTTCCATACTAAAAACGATAAACAAAACTTAGTTTGAATCATTCAGCCTATACAAAAATGTAGAGATGTGGGGTTCTGATTCTCCAGTAGAATAAAATTGTTATTACAAAATGAGAACGTGCACTAGGATTTTGTAGATATTAGTTTTTTGTGTGGCGTACTGTTCAGGGTGATTATAATAAAAAAGACTAGTAAAGCAATAAATGTGCCTTAACTATTAAGCCTTAAACTATTGGTGAACATAACCAAAATGACAAGAGAATTGCAGTAGAGAAGGACTAAGATTGAGACCTTTCATCGTCGGAATCCTCAATATCGTCTGAATCAGCCGATGTAATGGTTACATCAGGCTTAAGTGAAGCAGATTGAAGCAATGGAGGCATAACAAACTCCATGTAAGGAAGAAAATCTTGTCCTAGACATTTGCAGAGTCTAGCCCATGCCTTTAACAAATTAAAGTCATTAGATTAAACATAGTCCAATAGGCACTTTATGCATATGCTATATAAATAATATAAAAAACATACCTGTAGCATGTAACTTGTTGTTGGATCATCGGTCTCCAGTTGAGATACTTGAAGGGACATGAGAACTTCCATAACCTTTAGCATATATAGAATATTAAAATCATGAGTTCTAGCTGAACAGATAGAGAACGAAGTGTTTAAAGAAGTTTCAGGGGCAGCTAACTTCCTATCTCCCCATTCTAGACCGACTATTTTTCCAAATAATGATGTATAAAAAGTGAATATACAAAACCAACCATACATTCTAACAAATCAAAATGTTAAAATAAGTTTGACCAAGTATAAAAACAAAGTGAAGTAGCAAGAAACACCTACCTGCTTAGCATCTGCCCTAAACTTCTCCTTCCCAACAGCCATTCCAACTAAACTTATGCATTCCATAGACTTAGCACGAAGCATCCGGTTAGATTTGTCGGTTGCATTAACCAATATAGCCTTCAGGTATGGCATTACAGCATCGTAATATTTTTGGAAGTGTTCCTATGAAAGACCATAGTATTAAATGAGTAATCCAAACAAAAATAATTATAAATGTCGAATGAAGAAAGAAGTTCCCAAAATACCTGAGAAGAATCAGCAACCGATGCCAAAGCAGTTAAGGCACCTTCTTGCACCATCTGCTTACCATTCTGAAACGTGTATAGAATATCCAAAATTAAGAAGGAAAAATTCAATTATATGATATTTCAGTAAAATGACAATAATAACATTAATATACCTGAAGAAGTACAAGCAGTTTGCTAACAATTCCATCCAAGTACGGTGTTAAGATATCAGGTGTGCAGTTCTCGCTGAAGTTGAGAACTGCAGAAGCAGCATGTGCCTGTGTAAACAATATTTTGAGAATAAAAAGAATAAAAGAAACAAAACATACACATTTCATACAATTGCAGTATATCTCAATGATTCGCATTTGTATAAACTTAACTCGTATAAAGTACAACTGCAATTGTTGTTTACATTTCATATTATAAACAATCAATGCTCAACGATATCCAAAGCCCATTGAAAGAATCACAAATTTTTCAATTCTAACACATTGAGCAAAAATTTATACTCAATAATAAAGAAAATAAATTAAATAAAAGGCCAGCTGACCTGTACACGAGGATTCTGAAAATCATCCATTGCACCAGCTAATGCAGGCAACACCCCTTGATGATACTTAACTTGCAAATCCGGACCCAAATCAGTAGATAGTTGCCCAATTGCGTTAATGGCTGCCCACCTTACACGGGGGTGTTGGTCAGGAAAGGAGTTTAATACCATGGCCACCACTTGCTCCAAATTTTTTATCATGACCTATAGCGATTTAAAGAAGAAAATTAAAATCACAAGTGGCACACACTCACCTGAAAATAAAACTTATTGCACGATAATAAATAATTCATCAAAATTAACTACAACTGACACAAATGTAATAATTGCAACAGAGCAGACATCTCCAATCAATACCTTCGAGCAGCCTTCAGCTATCTGAGCAAGTGCTATGAGTGCAGCATGGCGTTTTTGCCATTCCGGGGCAGCCAAGTAAGCAGGCAACTGTTCAGATGCAACCGGAACAATGGTGTTTCCACCCAGAGATATAGAGAGCCTATCCAAGCACTCTTGTCCCACACTGTAATTACTGGTTTCACCAGCATCCTCATCCTCTGACTCGGCACTGTGCCACGCAGGAACATCCTCGATATCAAGAAGCATCTTCATAAGTATTGCAAACAACCTACTAATAAACTGCGGCAACTTCCTCATCATACCAGGGGCACGTTCCCTTGCCTCGGCGAGAGTTATCACAAACTCAATCGCCAAATGCCGAGTTCCCTCCTCTAAGGACTCAGCCTCGGCTATCTGCAACATGGCGCCAACGACATCCACAAGCTGCCGCCGCAAAAACCTCGGCTCAGTGCCGGCGAGCTCGATGAGAAGCTCAAGCGCCTCTTGAGCAGTGGCCTCCTGGCCGGAATTAAGCGCCTCGGTCAAAGTCCGCATCATCGCGGGCAGCAGGTCCTGGAACCGGTCACGATCGGCGGAACCGGAGAGGCACTGGATGAAATTGATAACGGCGTTAAGCGCAGCAATTCGGACGTCAGGGTTAACAGAGGGATTGGTGAGGCACTGTAGGAAGATATCGTGGAGGTGCTTGATGTGAGGAGTGAGGGAATCGCCTATATACTGCGACAGCTGGGCGAAGATTAAGAACGCAGATTCCTGAAGCTTAGGGGAATCGGAAGACACGCACTGGAACATGAAAGGGAGAAGTTCCGGCCAATCGTTATCCGGTAGAATTCCAGAGGCGAGCTCGGAGATGGTATCACAGAGTTTCTTGGAGATGGATTTGGAGTTCTCGGTTTGAATCGATGAGAGGAGAAGCGATTTGAGGGAAGACTGCGTGTGTGGAGAGAGGCGCGGCCAGAGGTAGGAGTCGTCGCGAGTGAGCTGCTTCCGGAGGAGGATGGCTGACATGGCACGCGCCTCGTGGTGCGGCGAGGAGTGGAGAAGGTGCACGAGCTTCAAGGAGAGGTTATCGGGATCGGTTTGTTTGCAGAGGTTGAAGAGTGCCTCGGCGTGGGAGCGCTGGTCGTTGGAGGAGGACATGAGGTGCGAGATCAGCGTCTGGAAAGGAGCTGGATCGGCACCGAGGATGGCGGCGACCTGCGATTGCTGGAGCTCGGGATCCATGGCGGCGAGGAGAAGAAAATTTGATGATGAGCGGCGACGAGGACGCGCGGTTAGGGTTTTTGATTGATGATGAGAGACTCGCGTCGCCACTCTATGCTCCCTCGGGGTGTGTGAGTTTGTGTGTCTTTTTATATATAGTGGTGAGTTTGATGTGTTGTTACCTGTGGTTTTGTTGTTGATAATATAAGTGGGAAAAGGGTTAGGTTACCGTGCACAGGAGTGGGGCTAATCAGGGCAACCACATGATTTTTATTAGCTGTGTTTTGTTTTCAAGGTCATGATTCATCATTAGCCTATGCTTTCTTTTTCCTTGGTGCTTAAATTTAATTGATGTTTAATTAATGTATTTGTTGAAAGGATCAGTGTAGTTTTAAATTGTTTTAAAATATTTAATGGGGATTGGATTCTGTAAATGGTTTTTGGTGTTGACAATTTTTTTACCTCTTTTATTCTTATATTTTTCAGTTGCCATTCTTTTGAAAAGTTACTTAAAAACATAAAAAGTATATTTATTGTATAATTTTAATAATTACCAAAAATTCAAATATTTTATAACGATTTTATTTTATAATTTTTCTTTTATTTTGAAAAATTACAAATATTACTATTACATTGTTATAGAATTGTAAAAACTATTAAATAAAAAATTGCGTATACAAATTTTAATGACTTCAATATAAATTTTAATGATATTTTTTACTTAACTTATTATAATAATTAAATTTGTAATTAAAAATTAATTTTATTATCTTAAAAAAATGGACACACGTATCCATAAGTCCACGTGTTTCCAACTGTGTTTTTTTAATAAATACTAATATATCATAAATAAAATATAATCAAGTTATGAATACATATATGT
>Ga0123340_1006388_pt1 | contig 11253 bp, 6 predicted proteins | sample SirMexnodulemix_FD_89961 | JGI IMG/M metagenome (GOLD analysis project Ga0123340, IMG submission 89961) | Root nodule microbial communities of legume samples collected from Mexico - Siratro Mexico nodule mix | ecosystem: Host-associated > Plants > Roots > Nodule | place: Mexico: Nepantla... | reverse complement strand
TAAAAATATAATATTTAATTAAAATTACAATATATATATATATATATATTAATAACTAAAGAGGATAAACATACAATCTTTTCACTTTCCATTTTGCCTGTTCTTTTGTCACGATGCGCGATATCGGTACCCTTCTAGTCTCTTACAAGTCTACCATTTGCTCATCGAGCAATCATGCAATGATTAACAATAGTTAATTTTTTTTTTCTTTTTTCATTTTCATGCTAATTTTGAAGTATTAGTACTGCCAAAGTGGCCATGTGGTCAAAAGTTGCTTATACATCAGAAATTTAGATGCACATATATATTCACAAAATTTACACAGAACAAAACAAAATCAGATTGAAGGGTTTAATAAACCTCTATAATATTTCTCAAAACAAACACCAAATAAAAGCTAGAAAAGATCTAGGAGATTAAGTGTGATTTCCAAGGAGAACATTGCAGGTTAGAGCAAGGCTCTGTCCATGTGGTTGTGCAGCCACCTCCTTCTCCATCACAACACTTGCAAACAAGTCCAAGCGCTGCTAAATTTTTTGAGAACCCTGCAATTTCATACATAGCACACAATTAGCAACCATGCCACAAGGTACAAGAGAGGGATACAAATTCTGAATCATTTTTTACCATGAAGGGATTTTAGGGAAAGTGTTCTTCCTTCCACAACAGAAGTTTTCTCTGCCACCGAAGAAGCAATCAAGACTACAAACAACACCAACACATGAGGCTTGTTCATATTGATGATAGTGGCAATACCCATGTCACAAAAATTTCACTGGGAGAGTTTCAAAAACCCTTTGAGCTAGGGAGGAGCAATGAAGAACTGAGAGAGAGGTTTTTGAGACTTCAATAACTCCAAGAGAAATATAAGATTGTTATATTAACATCATGAGCATGACCAAAAATAGTGATAGGGACAGGCCTAGTTTTGTGACATTTTTATATGTGGGTATCTAGAAGAATGGGATGGTTTGTGGTGTTAGTTTTTTCCTTTTGGATTGTTTGATAACTTGAGATGTTTGTTGGGTTGGGTGGGGTTGGCTTCTGGAAGAGACACAGAAATCATGCCACACGTTTCCAACTCCACCACGTCTCCCTGAAGACGACTAAAGAAGTTGGATACTACTTTCCTGCCGAAACCTTTGTCTTTTTGTGAAAAAATAAAGTTAAGTAGGTCCCCTATGGTTTTTATGAGAAAAAAAGATTAAATCTACAAAATTCCCATTATCTATAGGCAGTAACTCACTCTAGATACAATTTTAGTTGTGAAAAAGAAAATTGATAGAATGTAAACATAATAAATGCACCAGCAAGCACTTGAATTGACAAACAATACTTATTTCAAATAAGTCTTTAATATTTAATACACTTTTACGTTAAATATTTAGTGAGGAAATTAGATTGTAATAATCCAAACTGAAACATTTTGATCAGGCAACAATTGAATTTATTATATAAATTTTATTACCAAAACAAAAAAAATAAAGAAATTGAAGTTGATAGTAAATTGCTATTAATTATTAAATCAGTTATAATTAGTGACAGTGAACACTAAAATTGAAATAAAAAGTGTGAAGACGTTGTCATTTTTTACTACAGAAAGGATTAATCTTAATTTGAAAAAGCAAAGTATTATTTAATCAGGTGGATAAGTTGGTTTAAGTTTATAAAATCAAAATTAAAGGCTTAATTTTTTCTTTACACTTTTATTGTACAAAAAGTGACATCAACCGATAAAAATTTATTGTTGATACAAATATTAAGGTAGTTGTATAAAAGTCAATAGATTTAGATTTTTGAATTGTGATTAAATTACTGCGTAAATCATTTACACCAAAGTACGCTTCGATTTCTTATTTTATATTTACTTCACTTTCCCACAAAAGTTATAATGTTTGTTAGGTCATTTCTTATGATGGGAAGTTTCAGATTATATATATAGGTATACCTATATAGGTATGTATATATATCAGTACGTATTAAATTAAATCTGATGTAATTTAATTTATTTTATTTTGTGAGAATTAATTGATTATATCTTTATGTTGTTAAATATCATAATTTTTTATTAGGAATTAATTTTATAAAATATTCACTTAATTTTATATTTTTTTATTAATTTGAGTGTAGAAAAGTATTTTATGTGTGAATCTCCGTTTTTTATTTTATCAACAAAGCTCTACCGTCATTTTAAAAGAAGATATAGCATAATTGAAGTTGAGTTTCTTTAAAGTCAATCCTAAGTTCTAACCTAATTTTGGTAAATAAAATTATTTTATTATTATAAATAAATAATAAGTAAAACAAATTAAATTTTTTAATCTATATTATTATAAATGTTTTTATTCCGTAATAAGTTTTTTTTTATTCATATGGGCCAGAAGGTGTATTTTAGGCTCAAATAAAAAAGGTGTAAAAAGTAATTTATTAATATACTTCCATCAAGAAAGGTTTAATTTGAGCCCCCAATTTAACTATTAAAAACCGTCATCCATATAAACTATCATTCTCGATAATCATATTTGACTATGGATATTTATGTTAATTTGTTAAAGATTTGGTATTGAATCATTAATAATAACTAATTACGGTTAAATTTAATACTGGAATACCTCATAAAACAAATATAAATACGAAGTACTGGGGTACACAAAAATCATCTTCTATTTGGGCTAGCTAAGAGCGATTAAAAACCTTAACAAATATAACAAATTGACGCCTACTGTGGGACAGATAAATTTTCTTATTCCCACCAACTGAGAGAGAGAGAGAAAAAAAAAACAAGAGAAAGAGAGAAACTTTTTGCGAGAGAGACTTTATGGAACAAGCCTGCAAAATGAGGAACAACAAGCAGACTGCGCAAAACGAAGGGAATACCGATATGCCAACCCTCGAACAAATTTTGGAGACTATGACCGAGTTCGAATGACCAACCTTTCATGCAGAAAATCATGGTGGAGCAAGTGTCACCACATTTACATGGTTTCGAAGATGGCTCCCTACTTGAGATTCGGGATCCTGAAACACATTTTAAGGCTCTCGGAGCCCAAATGCTATTCTCGAGGGCTTTGACGTCGTCTATGGCAAGATGTCTGAAATGGTGCTACAACGGTTCAACAGAATCCCAGATGGAATGATAGAACTTCAAAATGGCAAGTACGTTCCTAAATCCTTATTTAATTAATTAAATATAGTTTTATCATTAAAAATGAAATAGTAACAATTATAATAATTTTCTTTGGTTTAATTATTTATTTAACAATAAAGTTTAACATATTTTTGTAGTTATAATATTTAAAAATAATTTATTTTTATACTTCCAAGATATTCAGTTAAATATATGATAATTGATTAATTAGTTACTTTATATATTTAAACAAGTAATTATTCTTTTAAAAATATAAAATTCAAAATTTTAAGTAACTAACTTACTCATTTTCCTAAAATTATGTGGAGATTTTATACTAAAATGTAAATTAATATATATTTGTAGTTGTTAGATTTGAATGAATACCGAAAAGGTGTGTCCCTAAAACGGGTCACCGAATTGTGAATTCCTAAAGCTGCAAGGCTCAATGATACCGTAAGTCGCAAGGCTCAATGAGATAGTAAGCCGCAAGGTTCAATGTGACAGTAAGCCGTAAGGCTCAATGACACCTAAGCTGCAAGACTCAATGAAACCGTAAGCCGCAAGGCTCAATGAGACGATATTCTCAAGACTCAATTAAACCATAAGTTGCAAGGCTCAATGAGATCGTAAGTCGTAAGGCCCAATGGGACGGTAGCCTCAAGGCTCAATGACACCGTAAGCCGCAAGGCTCAATGAAACCGTAAGTCGCAAGGCTCAATGAGATAGTAGGCATAAGACTCAATGAGACAAAAGTCGCGAGACTCAATGAGATGATAGTCACAAGGCTCAATGAAACTGTAAGCCGCAAGGCTCAATGAGACAGTAGTCGCAAGCCTCGATGAGATGGTAGCCGCAAAGCTCCATGAGAGGGTAGCTACAAGGCTCAACGAGACCGTAAGCCACAAGCCTCAATGAGACGGTAGTCGCAAGGTTCAATAATACGGTAAGCCACAAGGCTCAATGATACCGTAGCCGCAAGGCTCAATGAAATTGTAAGCCGCATGGCTTAATGAGACGGTAAGTCGCAAAGCTCAATGATATGATAAGTCGCAAGGCTCAATGATATTGTAACCGCAAAGGCGCATGTAACTCTCAAAACATGACTGAAATGGTTCATGTGATACGAAAAACATGTCCGAGATGGTACATGTAATCGCCAAAACATAATTGTGATGATTCATGTGATACGGAAAGCATGCGCGACAAGGTCCATGAAATCATCAAAACATGATCGAGATGGTTCATGTGATATGGAAAACATGGCCGAGATGGTCCATGCAATTGTCAAAACATGACGGAGATGGTTCATGTGATATAAAAACCATGGCTGAGATGGTCCATGCAATCGTCAAAACATGACCGAGATGGTTCATGTGATACGAAAAACATGACCGAGATGGTCCATGTCATACTAAAAACATGACAGAGATGGTTCATATCATACTCAAAACATGACCGAGATGGTTCATGTGATACGAAAAACATGGTCGAGATGGTTTGTGTGATACAAAAAACATGGTCGAGATGGTCCATGCAATTGTCAAAACATGACCAAGATGGTTCATGTGTACGGAAAACATGGTCGAGATGGTCCATGAAATTGTCAAAACATGATCAAGATGGTTCATGTGATACTGAAAACATGGCCAAGATGGTCCATGTAATCGTCAAAACATGACCGAGATGGTCCATGTGATACAAAAAACATGTCGAGATGGTACATGTAATCGCCAAAACATGACCGAGATGGTTCATGTGATAAGGAAACATGTCTAAGATGGTACATGTCAAACTCAAAACTTGATCGAGCTGGTTCATGTGATACGGAAAACATGTTTGAGATGGTACATGTCATACTCAAAACAAGACCGAGATGGTTCATGTGATACGGAAAATATGTCCAAGATGGTACATGTGATACTCAAAACATGACTGAAATGGTTCATGTGATACGGAATACATGACCGAGATGGTTCATGTAGACATGACGGAGATGGCTCATGTGATACGGAAAACATGATCGAGATGGTGAATGAAATTCTCAAAACATTATTGTGTAAGGCGTATATAAATAGAACCGTAAGTCTCAAAGATAATCGTAAGTCTCATCGATACGGAACCTTAAGTCTCAACGATACGAAACTGTAAGCCTTAGTAATACGAAAGCTACAAAGACTTACCAATACGAAAGTCACAAAGGCTTAGTAATACAGAAGTTGCAAAGGCTTAGTGATACGAATCTACAAAGGCTAAGCTATACGGAAGCCGCCAAGGCTTAACGATACAAAAAATGCCAAGGCTTAACGATACAGAAATGATTTGAAAATTACTATTTTATGAGCTTCAATAAGCCTTTTTGCCTATTTGGCTTAAGGCTGGGGGCTTGTGATCCGTATAGGCCAGGGATATATTTTAGTCTCAAATAAAAGCGGTGCAAAAAGTAATCTATTAATATGCACCAATTAGGAAAAGTACAATTTGGAAGTCTAATTTAATTATTAAAAACTATCACCCACATAAACTTTCATTTTTTTGATAATCATATTTAACTATGGATAATTTTGTTAATTTATTAAAGATTTGATACTGGACTATTAATAATAACTAATTACATTTAAATTTAATATCATAATACCTCGTAAAACAAATATAAATGCGTGATATTAAAATATACAAAAATCATTTTCTATTTGAATTACCTAGTCTAAACTCTTGTAGCAAAACATCAAACTTGACAAGTTTTCTTCTAATAACACTTCGGAAGATGTTATTTTCAAGACCGAAATTATTCTTAAAATAAACACATTAATATTAAAAGATATAATTATAATTAACAGGCTTGCGAAATTATACATAATTTTGTAATTTATAGACATGAAACAAAAAAAAAAAAAAAAAAAAAAAAAAAAAAAAAAAAAAGAAAAAATTGGGGGTATAAAAAAAAAAAAAAAAAAATAAAAATAAAAAAAAAAAAAAAAAAAAAAAAAAAAAAAAAAAAAAAAAAAAATTTGTAATTAAAAAAAAAAAAAAAAAAAAAAAAAAAAAAAAAAAAAAGTGGAATGTTGATGTAATGTTTTAAACAACAATAGTGAGTAAAAATAATGTGATCAACATGCAGAAATTTTCGAAGAAAGGAGTGTCGAAGATTTTTATATTTTTTTTTACTGTTGGCTGACCTTGACAAATTAGTTACTTCTAAATTAATTTAAATTTTTTGAAATATTTTTATTTTATTTTCTTATTGTTTTTGTCTTAACTATTCTAGAGGTTTGTTGATACCTACTCATTATTTTACCGAAACTCCCTAAGATTTACGATGAAAAAGCTAGACATTTTCCAAGGCGGCTTCGAGAAAAAGCTCTTCAGATACGCAATCTAAAACGAGAGTAAAATACTTCTCATAAAGATACTCAATTATACCATTTTTTAACTGTAAAAACTTTAGTTTTTTTCTAGTGAGAGATCCAGTTCTATACTCTTTCTTTTCTTTTTAATCAATGTCACAAACTGTAGTAAATAAAATAACATTTTTGTTCGAAAAAAAAAGTCTAAATAAGGGGTGCTATGAATAAGGATTTTAAAAAGTATAAAATTCCACATTAGCTAAATTACACCGTTTTCAGAATTTATATAATAAAATATTTTTATATTTTTAAAATAAATATAAAGAAGGCAGGTCTCGTACGCACGAAACCGTGCTAATATTTTAAGTGTCAAATAGCAGATAAATTTATAAACAGGAATTTGATAATTCTTTTAGGAGTTGCAAAATTTAGTGTAATGAAATCTCTAATAAGATATAGAAAACAACAATAAGTAATGAAATGAGCTTGCCTTTACCCTTATTCACGGTCTTAATATTGTTTTTCATTATTTACGTTTATGAATGAATAATTTCTATCGTTTTAATCATTGTTAATTAAATTTTCACCAAACATTCACATTTCTTTCTTATTTTTAATTCAAGTTATTTTTAAAATCCAATGTTTTGATTCTAATAATACTCACATCTTCTACAAAGCATCCTCACTACTAGGAAAATAGACTTTAACATCTCGTTTTTATGACGGTTAAACAGGCAAACGATGTAGTCATAAACGCGATGACATTTTTATAAATAAATGAACAATTCCATGTCGATTAGTACAAACAACTGTCATTGACCTATTTATAAAAAAGAAAAATTCAAATTTTTAAAAGTTTCAGGATGCGCGTGAATCCCATGTCGGTTAAGAGGCCAGAACCGACGTGGGATTGTTGTCCACTACGTCGGTTACGGCCTCAGAACTGACGTAGTGTATGCTGTACGACAAATTGGAGAAAATTGGGGAAAAAAATTAAAATTAGGGCACACACCACGTCAGTTATGGGCTTTGTAACCAACGTGGTGTGTTAACAGTGAATTTTTTTTAATTTCAGGGCATGCACCACATCGATTGGGAGGCCAGAACCGACGTGGTGCTTCTATTTTACCTCCAGCGCGAAATTTCGCTTCACTTTTCTTCTTCTCCACTGAGCGCGCCCTCTCCCTGTCACTGTTCCGAAATCTTCTCCCTCACTTTTTGACCTCCATTGCTTCCTCATTGTACTCCATTTCACTTCCTCTTGTTTGCAAAGTCGAGAGCGTCTCTTTAAACGGTTTCATTTTCGATTTGAACGTGCGTTTGCTTTGAAGCTTTAGTTAGAAGCTTTCCTTTTTTGGTTTCTCTTCCATTTTCGTTTGCTTTAACTGATTTTGTTATTTTATTCAGTATTTGTTTGTGCTTTGTGGTTTTGGTTTTGGCGTCACAACTTTGGGTTGGTCGTCTTCTCTGTTTTGGCGTCACCACTGCTCTACAAGAGGTGTGCTTTTATCATCTTTGAAATGATTGTATTGAATGTTTATCTGCATGATTAGGTGTGCTGTACAAGTTTAACTATTGGACTTTGCATCGGTTTATCTGTTTCAGAGCAATGAGCAGATGAAGCAATATGTTCACTGGCTGAACTCTACTCTCACGGCTACCGAGAGGACCATTTGCTGCATACTAGAGAACTACCAGAAGGAAGATGGGGTAGAGATACCAGAAGTCCTTAGGCCATTCATGGGGGGAAAGACTTTCCTGCCTTTCAAGAACCAACCGTCTAATGAAGCCAAAGGGAAGAAATTGAAGGCCGAATTGCATTTTAAGTCAGTGTTATTTATGAAGAGTTTGTTCAGAGTTGTAGGTTATGATGACCTTTTTATTATCCACCGCACAGTTTACAACTACCATTTCTCTCCCTTATCTTATATGACTCAATAGTAAATTGATTTTTAGGAGCACGCACAAATTTTTGGTCATAAGTAAAGAGCATGATACACTTTGTAAGTTATACTCTAAAATATTTGTGCATTTTTAATTGCATTTGGGTGTTTCTATTCATTGCGAAATGGTCCAAAACTATAGATCCTGACGCTTCTGGTTTTGCTTGAAACGCGTCAGAATGTGTTTATTTTCGTTGCTTGCTAAAGTCTGGTTATTTTGAGAAGAGGTTATTATTTGATTCGACATGAATCTTTTTCTTCCATAGGGGTTAGGGGAATAACTTGATCACCATAACAGAGTCCTATGAAATATGAATATCAAGCTCAATTTGAGTGTTGTACAAGTGCGAGGATAATTCTGGGTAATGGGATTGGAATTCTGAAGTTTGTATTGGTTTGTCTTGCAGGGTTTTGAAACACGTTCAATTTAATCCAGCCGCTCATATACTAAATTCAATTACAAATTTCGTGGGAAAGAGGAATGCGATCTGGAAAGTGGGGGCTAGGGCGTTTAACCTAGTCTTGTAAGAGGGGAGGGTGGACTTGAGGGTTTCCCCTGGCAACCAACCTTCTGCCTTCTTTACTATGGCCCTTCAAGTTGATAGGTTTTCCGCTCAGGACTGATTTATTTCGCATGCTTCAGAATCTCTAGGTCAAAGCCAATATTTTAATAAATTAATTTTTTTCAGAACCTCCTACCTTTCCTTTTTTATTCATGTATTCTAGCATGGATTTCCTTTTCTCTTCACCACGTCGGTTTTGGGACAAAACCGACGTGGTGCTTAACTTATTATGTTAATTACCAAGTTAATCACCACGTCGGTTTACTTGTCTTAACCGACGTAGTGAGTCGAATCACCACGTCGGTTGTTAAACTGACGTCTGATTCAACGTCTCCTAGGTCAACGTTGGGTCGAAAACTGACGAAAAAAGTCTCTCAGAACCAACGACGAAGGCTATTTTTCTACTAGTGCCTCCAGTATTCTTATTTTAGTTTCATGAGTTCATTTATCTCAGTCCGCAAATAAGTTTAAATATTATCTTTATATTTAGCCAGAAAATGAAATTTATATTAGGATGAACATGATAATATCTTTCTCAAAATCTAATTATTTTATTGAAATTAATTGTTTTCTATAAGTTCAAGTTAGTCTATATAATTATTTCATTTTACTCAAACTGAAAATATAAAATTTCAAGTGTAAATAAAAAATAATTTGCAAGTTGACTTTTTTTATTGTACTAGTAAAAAAAAGCATTTATCATCGATTCTGAGAGGCCTTTATCGTCAGGTCCTGAACCAACACTGACTCAGGAAATGTTGAAAATGGTGTCGGTTAAACAATCGACATCACGTAGTCCATCACCACGTCGGTTTAAACGAGGCAACCGACGTTATGTAATCCACCACAACGTCGATTTGGACAAGGAAAATGATGTGGTGCCTTGCTGAAATCCACAACAACTGACGTGGTATTGTCATTTAAAAAAAATTATAAATTGATAAATCTCTAATCGATACAAGAAAACATCACAAAAAATTTAAATTTTTTTAGCAAGTGTAGATATGTGAAATCAAAGGCTACAATCTAAAAAATAGATAAAAAAAAAGAAACCCTAAACGATAGAAGTTTGGAATTTCTGGAGGCCCAATCGCCTTTGGCGTTGGCCAGGGGCTTCGTAACCCCCTTTTGAGCAGCTTTCATTTTTGGAGCATCTCAATCCGAGCTCTTTATTAAAAGTTATGACCATTTGAAGTTTTCCTGTCCAAAAATTTTTGAAACCCTAAATCTATGATACAAACATTCAGAAAACATTCCAAACATATAAAGATATGAAAACATACCTCTTGTAGACAATGAGGGCAAAACTAGTGAACAAAAATCAACCCAAACGAAATCTACTAAACCAAAGAATGTAAAAATGGAGTGAATGAAACCACAAAAGACAATGAGAGCAAAGGAGGAGAACAACGTGCGAGGGAGAACAGCACGTACCAGTGAGAACATCACGTACCAGTGAGAACATGAGCAAGAAAGCGAGACAGAATGCAAAAGAGAATGCGTGAGAGAGAAAATTACAATGTGAGCGAGAGAGAACTGTGAAGAAGCAGCTGCATAACAGTGAAAATGAGGAAGAGAGGCAAAGTATAAGAGTAAAAACAGTGTGACTAAGTTAAAACAGGCAGAACCACGTCGGTTAGAAGCCCCAGAACCGACGTCTAACCGACGTGGTAGGAACCCTAATTTTACTTAATTTTTACTAATGTTATCAGAGTGACCATGATGTTGGTTGGACTACCAGAACCGACATCATGGTCAAAAACACCACGTCAGTTTAAAGCTCCCAATCGACATAGTGACTCACCCGCCATTTGAAATTTTGAAAATTTAAAATTTAAAATTTTTATTTTTTACTGATATATCCATGACAGTTTTTTTTGTTTAACCGACGTTGCGTGCACATCACAACGTCAATTTTTGTCTAACCGATGTCATGGATACTTATTTGTTTATAAAAATGTCACCACATTTTTTGACAATATCGTTTTCATATTTAACCATCTTAATATGCAGAAGTTAAATTCCATTTTTCTACTAATGTTGTTAAACCATCACTTTCTTTTATTTTGAACCAAAATTGATTGTTTAAATGACTAAAAACTTAAATTTTAATAAGAAATGAATTTTGATGTGTGACTACTATCTACAATCATATCTTTGGGTCTATAAAATCTGTTTCGAAGACTTGTGAAGTTTCTCACAGTAAATATTATTCGCTCTTCAAAATTCCTTAATCTAAAGATATTTTTGTAACACTAGTTTTATATATATAT
>Ga0123340_1006387_pt1 | contig 11254 bp, 9 predicted proteins | sample SirMexnodulemix_FD_89961 | JGI IMG/M metagenome (GOLD analysis project Ga0123340, IMG submission 89961) | Root nodule microbial communities of legume samples collected from Mexico - Siratro Mexico nodule mix | ecosystem: Host-associated > Plants > Roots > Nodule | place: Mexico: Nepantla... | reverse complement strand
TAATGTTATTATTAATAAATTAATATGAACATCATTAATAAGAGATAATAGTAGTTTTATCTATAAATATAAGTTCTTAAGTATTACCCACGGACATAGATCCGTAAGTAATACCTACGGACATAGGTCTGTAGGTATTACCTACGGAAATAGTTCGTGGGTAATACCTATAGACCAATATCTATGGGTAATATCTACAAATCTATGTCCGTGGGTAATATCTACGAATCTATATCCGTGGATAATACCTACGGACTTAAATCCGTGGGTAATACCTACAGATATAGATCCGTAGGTAATAATCTGTGGGTAATGCTGAATTTACCTACAGATACAGATTCGTGGGTAAATTGAGTTTTTCTTGTAATGTATGGTTAATGTGTCCTTCAAAGTTCCCCATTCACTGTAAAGGCACAACAATGTGGTTGTTTACCTAGTGATGGTTCTTCCCTTATGATTGGGGTGGAAGCACACCAGTTCGTCTATGGGCTCACAACTATTGCATTTGAATACCTAAAAACCATATCATTTTACAAAATTGTAGTTGTTCAGGTGGGGCAACATGCATTTAGTTTATATATTAATTACATGTAAGAATATCAAATTACCTTGACAACATTCCGTTGTGTTATATTTAAGTAGAAGTTTAACTTTTTTGGGCTAAACACAACAACCTATAATGAAATAACTTATGGAAATAAAGCACAAATCATAGTATTGTTCATAAGTAGGTTTGGGTAATACATTACATTTTTAAGTATTAACACACATCCCACTTTAATGTCACAATGAGATTAAGGAAATTGTAAAACTTTTCTATGCACACTTGCCTTAACAATTCATGTGGGGTCCTGCATTGATTAAAAATAGTAGAGTGGAAATGTTTTCAATTCAATGTTATGCAAACACATAATTTCCCAACATGATGTACCTTAACCGTTATTGATAGGTCTCCAAGACAATTTGGTTTAACTACCTTCACAAGACAAGCCAGTAAGGTTAAGAGTGTACCACTAGAAGGCAGTATAGTTTTAATGCTTGCCAATGTTGAAACTTGGTCAACATTGTGTGCACTGAGCAATCCTATAAAACAAGGCCAAATTATTTTCTGCAACAACCAAACATTTTACTTAATGTGTATGTATAACATGAGGAGGGTTGTAGGGATGTATCATGGAATTCAATAAATTTTTGCGCCCATTGCCATTCGTTGGTACTAAAATCACAATTATGACTTTCCTCAGAGATGCGGTTTAGGAACTCCTGTGTTGGTAGGGGTTGGGAGGAGATGTGATTAACTAAAACTGCTTGAACGTTACCAGCTGGTCTTGGAATAACATTTCTTGTGGAGTTGCATCGACAAACATAGAACTCGATGTCACTTGCATCAACGTCAAGATTATCCCATGGTTCCGTCTCTTCCCTTTCACCATTGAAAAAAAATTATAATGAAATTAGAAATTAAGTTGAACGTTGTGGAAAAAAGACACAACATCAAAATTTAAAGAGAAAAACAAAATCGCTTGTGGCACCAATGGGCTTTGATAGGTTTCATCAAGTGATGGGACATTTATAAACCCATTAGTTGTTTTACTCATATGCCCTTAAAGTCCCATGGCATTTAACTTGACATAGCGTTGCTCGTCTGGCCTTGTGTGTGAAGAGTTTTCTACATGGGTCATTGTCAACTTTTCCATGCATTTAATGCTCGTCGAATGTTTACTTACCACATCAATGCTGCTGGTGTTGGTAGGTTCACATTGTCATTGCCATAGACACATAACATAGGAAATACTTTCTCACCTTCACATCGTTCCAGCTACCGCATTCAATGGAAATCCAGGTTGGTGCGTTTGGTTTTATTGCATTGGACTACGTAGTTAATGGTAATAACTATGGTACAGTTGTTACGATGGTTCGGTTGGTTCATATTCTAAATGTAAATACAAGCATTTTTATTACATTGTAACCTAAATGATGTGCTTTAATGTCATAATGATATTTCAAGTATAGGGTTTTAGTTTTTTAACATGGACGACGATGTTTTCTCATGGTAGTGATTAAATATTGTGGGGTTATTATACTGATTGAATCTTATTTTCAACTCATTTATCCACTTGACAAAGATGCATTGTCACTGAATGATATTGTAGTGGATGAACAATGTCAGGGGTCAAGGAAACTTAACAAGGAAGGTTCAGATATAGCAGATGGATGTTGTCCCACAGTTGGCATGTATTTTGAAAGTCCTAATGATGTCAATACCTTCTACCACCAGTATGCTGTTAAAAGAGGATTTGATATTAGGACAAGATCGTCAAAGAAAGGAATTGACAATGAATTGCGGTACTTCGTTCCAATTTGCTCCAGATAGCGCAAGTATGTGTCATCTATCCCTACAGAAAGGCATACTCAACCAACCCAAGCGTATGAATGTCCTGTCCGAATTACACTCACCAAAAAAGAGGATAAATGATACATCACTTCCTGTGTCGATCATGACCTTACTCCAACTAAGTCAAGGTTGTTTCTTCGCAATAAGGACATCAACTTAAAAGTGAAGAGTATGCTTGAGATGAATGATGAGGTTGGGGTTCGGTTGAACAAAAGTTTTGTATCATTAGTCCATTAGGCTGGAGGTTATGAAAACCTTCCATTTGTGGAGAGACATAAGAAACTATGTGTCTGAACAATAATATGCGAATTTAGTGACTACGTGTAATTTAGTGGTTCACTGCATTCAAGAACTGAATACCATGACATAATATGCGAATTCAAATATTCAGGTTCAACCTTACGGATGACATTAAATAAATTTGAAAGCGTTCTTTGAACATTGTCCTTTGACACCTAGTCCAATGAGGTGAACTTAGAAGTCCAATCACAAAAGCTATGACACCGCAATATTTATGGTTAACTACGTGTAAATTAGTGGTTGACTGCTCTTAAGAACTAAATACCCTGACATGATATGCATATTCAAATGTTCAGGTTCAGCCTTAGGGATGGGATTGAATCAATTTGAAAGTGATCTTTGAACATTGTCCTTCGACACGTGGTCCAATCAGGTCAAGTTGCAAGTCCAACAATGAAAGCTATGACACCCAAGTATTTGTGGTTAACTATGTCTAATTTTGTGGTTCATATCGCGTTCAAGAACTTAATACCCTAACATAATATGCGAATTCAAATGTTCGGCTTCAACCTTAGGGATGGGATTGAATCGATTTGAAAGTGTTCTTTGAACATTGTGCTTCGACACCTGCTCCAATGAGGTCAAATTGGAAGTCCAGCCATGAAAGCTATGGCACCCACAAATTTATGGTTGACTATGTGTAATTTAGTGGTTCATTCCATTCAAGAACTGAATGCCCTGACATAATATGCGGATTCAAATGTTCTTGGTAAGCCTTAAGGATGGGATTGAGTTAATTTGAAAGCGTTCTTTGAACATTGTCCTTCGACACCTGGTCCAATGAGGTGAACTTGGAAGTCCAGCCACAAAAGCTATGGCACCCAAAAATTTGTGTTTGACTACATGTAATTTAGTGGTTCATTTCGTTCAAAAACTGAATACCCTGGCATGATATGTGTATTCAAATGTTCAGCTTCAGCCTTAGGGATGGGATTGAATCAATTTGAAAGTGTTATTTGAACATTGTCTTTCGACACATGGTCCAATGAGGTCAACTTGGAAGTACAGCAATGAAAGCTATGACACCCCAATATTTGTGGTTGACTATGTGTAAATTATTGGTTGACTACATTCAACAACTGAATACCCTAACATGATATGCAAATTCAAATGTTCAGGTTCAGCCTTAGGGATGGGATTGAATCAATTTGAAAGTGTTCTTTGAATATTGTCCTTTGACACTTGGTCCAACCAGGTCAAGTTAGAAGTCCAGCCATGAAAGCAATGACACCCAAATATTTGTGGTTTGCTACGTGTAATTTAGTGGTTCATTGCATTCAAGAACTGAATACCCTAACATGATACGTATATCCAAATGTTCAGGTTCAGCCTTAAGGTTGGAATTTAATCAATTACAAAGTGCTCTTTGAAAATTATCCTTTGACACCTGGTCCAATCAGGTGAAGTTACAAGTCCAACCATGAAAGCTATGACACCCAAATATTTGTGGTTCACTACGTGTAATTTAGTGGTTCATTGAGTTTTTGAACTGAATACCCTAACAAGATATGCGAATTCAAATGTTGACGTTCAGCCTTAGGGATGGGATTCAATCCATTTGAATGTGTTCTTTCAACATTTTCCTTCCACCTGTTGTCCAATTATGTAAACACGGAAGTCCGACCATGAAAGCTATGACACCCCAATATTTGTGGTTGACTACGTGTAGTTTAGCGGTTCATTCCGTTCAAGAACTGAATGCCTTGACATAATATGCGAATTCAAATGTTCTTGTTAAGCCTTAAGGATGGGATTGAGTTAATTTGAAAGCGTTCTTTGAACATTGTCCTTCGACACCTGGTCCAATGAGGTGAAATTGGAAGTCCAGCCACAAAAGCTATGGCACCCAAAAATTTGTGTTTGACTACATGTAATTTAGTGGTTAATTTCGTTCAAAAACTGAATACCCTGGCATGATATGCGTATTCAAATGTTCAGCTTCAGCCTTAGGGATGGGATTGAATCAATTTGAAAGTGTTATTTGAACATTGTCCTTCGACACATGGTCCAATGAGGTCAACTTGGAAGTACAACAATGAAAGCTATGACACCCCAATATTTGTGGTTGACTATGTGTAAATTATTGGTTCACTACGTTCAACAACTGAATACCCTAACATGATATGCAAATTCAAATGTTCAGGTTTAGCCTTAAGGATGGGATTGAATCAATTTGAAAGTGTTCTTTGAATATTGTCCCTTGACACTTGGTCCAACCAGGTCAAGTTGGAAGTCCAGCCATGAAAGCAATGACACCCAAATATTTGTGATTTGCTACGTGTAATTTAGTGGTTCATTGCATTCAAGAACTGAATACCCTAACATGATATGTGTATCCAAATGTTCAGGTTTAGCCTTAAGGTTGGAATTTAATCAATTACAAAGTGCTCTTTGAAAATTATCCTTCGACACCTGGTCCAATCAGGTGAAGTTACAAGTCCAACCATGAAAGTTATGGCACCCAAATATTTGTGGTTCACTACGTGTAATTTAGTGGTTCATTGAGTTTTTGAACTGAATACCCTAACAAGATATGCAAATTCAAATGTTGACGTTCAGCCTTAGGGATGGGATTCAAACCATTTGAATGTGTTCTTTCAACATTTTCCTTCCACCTGTTGTCCAATTATGTAAACACGGAAGTCCAACCATGAAAGCTATTACACCCCAATATTTGTGGTTGACTACGTGTAGTTTAGTGGTTCATTGCGTTCAAAAACTAAATACCATTACTGTAAATGGGAATTCAAATATACAAGTTCAAACTTATTGTGATTAAATACACTACAAAATGTATTTTCAACATTTTATCACCTTTTTTGTTCCAATTAAAGTGGTTTAAAGTGATTTCATTTTTCAATTAAATATATATATACATTTGTTACATTTGTCCAAACAATGAATATATGCAATTCCTACGTAATTGTTTATAGTACAAAAGGTATAGACTTGATTTTTAATTGGCAGATCACATTTGTCTTAATTTGTAATCTTCGAAAGAATCTCGGTTCGACGAATATTATCCTTGTGCAAAATCCATTTCCCCACAAATTCTTCTTTGAAGACATGCATTTATTCCTAAAAATAAAATACCCCAACAACTTATACAGTGCATTAATCAACCAACGACATAAATGTTGACAGTAACACAGATTTACAAGCCGTGGATTATTTTGGCATGGTTTTCCAATCAAACCTTGCCACCCTGTCCCAAAGTTCCATGAATTTCATAACCATCACATCATAATCATAGCTGAAAATGGTGAACACCATTTATGAATTGACTTTAAAATGTCCTACATTGTTGTGACAAAAAATTAACACTGAGACGTGAAAACTCACCTGTTTGGTTGTCGAGGGACATCGTGCAGGATGACTTTTAAAGCACTTGGTTTTTCCAACTCAAGATTGTCAACCACACCAATCAAGTGTTCTAAACGCTATGTCTGTGACCATGATCATAACATTAATAACACTTTCAATGTACTCAAAAAGTCCTTTGACATGTGAATCATTCAACCAATAAAAAAGGATCATGAACTTACAATTGCCTTATGAATAGCCTTGCGGGAAGGATTACTATGTCCCAACCAGTCCAACACAAAGAGCTCTCTAGTGATACAGTTAACCACATAGCACCACCAATGGTCATTGTGAATCGTGGGGACAAAAACCTACAATCCAATTTAAATTAAGACATTATGGAGAACTTGCTGAATATTTTGCAAACTAAACATAATAAGCACTTACAAATTCAGTAGCAAAAACATCTTCAAGATGAATCATCCCATCTAGGTAAAATAATTCGTATTCCTAGTATTCCCAAACCTGCATTTTGGGAAGTTTGGACTTTGCCTGCCTATTTTGGTTTGTCATGTCCTCAATGACAACACATTACAACAAGTTTACATTCATTAATTTGTCTTAGATGAAACATAAAAGAAGTACATATTTCACATATCGTAAAAAAGGGATTAAGGCATAATTTGTTTGATTGTCCCACCATTTTTCAATTGTTCATATACGAGGCTGCTGTTGGCAAATAACATAACCTACAAACAATTTTTCACAACAAACAATTAGTCAATTTTTCAATTTGCATTATCAATTGAAGGTTAGACAATAGCGTGAGGGCTGACCATATTATCAACTTCCCCTCCGGGCCCAAGGAGAGAAGATCGCCCTTTGTAATCATATGACGATTAATCTCCATAAGAACAATACAAAAAGCAGCACATACAATGATCTATCAATTTTCATTCCTAACCAACAACATGATCTAACCACTTTCAAACTAAAAGAAATAAACTGAACACACCTGCTACCTTTACCATCTCCACATGTAATAGCCCTATAGATTTTCCATAGTCAACAACCGGGCTCATAGGGTAACACTAGGCACAGGACTCACAGGACTGAGCTGCCTATCAAGACTGACATTATGCTTGGACTGTCGAACAGTGGGTAAGTTATGTGGTCCCATCGATGGTGGTCCCGCAAAACTCTAATGTGGAGAACTGAACAGCTGTTTTTGAATCTAGTTAACTTTGTCCTCAAGAGCAGCAATATGTTCCTTATTTGCCAGCAGTTTCCTTTTGGCAGCAGCAATTTCCTAGGACATAGTCTCTTCTCAGTTATCAGACCATGGAGCATAAACATCATCCATGCCCTTTGGAGGTGAGGTTGGTGCAGAAGACTTCAATGCTTCGCACACTATATCAATTTCGTTTTCATCCTCCACAAGTTCCCAATCAAAGACAACCTACATATTGTTTGCAATAAAGAACATAATGTATTCCAATAACATACAAAATCCATAAAACCATAATCAATACCTCATTAGTTAAAAAAGTAGAACATATATTGGAAGACCTCATACTACTAGAAGGACATCCAAGCATCCATGGGAATGAAGGACTGCAACCCAATCCCACATGTTGTCCTACCCATAACTGTTTCAAACAAACACATCGCTTGTCAATCAAACATATGAAAAAGAATTTAGATTGTCAAAACAATTATACTAACCTACAAGACAACAACACATCCCGACAATTGGATAGCAACCGCGTTAATCTGCTGATTATACAATATGGCAACTATGTTTAAACTTTCAACCAAGAAACTGTGAACAACTGCCCCCCAATTATACATATTTAAATTACGTACATTATCTAACAAATGAAAGGAATTGTACTAATATTCCTAGAAGATCGAGGAAAATAAAATGTAGCAAGTGCAAGTAATACATACAGTCTGCAGAAGTCCTCAACATTTTCATCATTGTTTATATCAGAATCACGAAGTTTGGCAAGATTCAAATTTGTGGCAATGTCAGTGCCATGAAACAATTGTTTGACGAAACTTGCACCACCATCTTCAAGGGTAACCTCCTGCCCAGTTACCCGTAACCCTAATACATACATCAAACAGAGAAAATAGGACTAAAATTTGTCTAATGCGAAAACTCTGGTGTACGCTACACCACCTACTAATGAGTTCCTTCATAAGAACAGATGAAATCTACAGTGGTTATTCCAAACGCAACAACCATTTGAACAGAGTAGTCTCCAACATCTGCCTCTGAAGTGGAGAATTAGACGATTAATTTCAATAATGGCATCTGTCTGGACTATGTGCCTGACTCTCAGCTGTTAATACAAAACAACAAACAACTTAATATGTTTTTAGACTTACAGATTTAAATATGAAATGAAATTCCATGAATGACTAACCTTTGATTTTCCCTGATGAACTCCAACAGATACTTTAGGAGCCATATCTTTATACTAGTGAAACTGCTCCTCAAGAGAAAATAGCCCCATTAGTGAGATATTGAAAGTACAATCACAAACAAAATACTTAGTGTGAAACTAAACAACAGAAGTCATATAAATTGGAAGTGTTTTTTTTTTTTGTTGAACAAGTTCCTTCAAATGAGGAGGCCTTTGGCATACATAACAATAGCACAGATGGAAACCAACAATGTGTCAAACCCATCACATACTAGTTGACTATGTTTGCCTATGTGATTGAATGAGATGGCCTTTGGCATACAGATAGATAATAGTGGATTTGCCTGGAATGAATCTACAAATGTATTTAATGTCGAGGATGAAGTTTGGGTTGACCTAATTAAGGTAAACATGACACCTTTAGCAATTTACATTGTCAATCCTCAGTTGACATTTAAGTTGAAGTAATGTACTTGAAAATGTTTATTCCAGGTAAAGCCAAGGGCAGCTAAGTGGAGGGTTAAACCTATCAGGCACTATGACCTGATGGAGAAACTATGGGCAGCTGATCGAGCCACTGGCCAAGGAGTTGGCACTGCTCGTCAAGTTAGGCGACGTATTGAATCACAATCTTTTAACATGGAATTGAACAAAGAGCATATGGAATACGTGCTAGAGCCATCCACATTTCAGGAAGAGACTGAAAAAGCTTTACCACTGGTGGATTCTTATAGTCTAGCTCCCACTCATTCAACACCATATGCACCTTCTGCCAGAAACTCATCATCGCGGGGATAAAAAAGAAAACCCCCTATGGTGGATGATGGATGCTCAATTTTAAACATTGACAACTAACCTAAAAGAAGTCACTGAAGCCATCAACATCGACAATTCAAATATAAAAGAATTTTCGATAATTGCACGTGAACACAATGTAATATTTCGTGAACATGTGCACAACATGCGTCGTAACTCATTCTACTAGTACACCAAAAATGATATTGGGACATGTTAGTTCAACTTAGCATATCCGACGATGCAAGTATGGAACAATGTTACGAATACTTGTGTAGTAACCCAACTTTGGTGAAGTGTCTGTTTAACATGCCTGCAAATCGTCGTCTGTCAAAGTTAATGAGTATTATAAATAGGGGCTCGTTTTGATTGATGTTGAATGTCTTGTTTTAATTGTAATATGAAAACTTTATATGACATTGTAATTGCTAATCTTCTTTGTGTTGAACATTATCATTTGTAATGTTATTAACTACTAAATGTTATGTATTTATATTGCATAATGATTTAGTTTGTTACTCACATTGCTTCATATGTATACAAAATTACATAAATGTGTTTGATCTAAAAATTTTTCTATTTTACTTGTATAGCTATGGCTTCATCTTCTGGAAGCAAATGACACATAGCTATCAGGACACGTGGAGGGAAATCCCGACTTCGTGATGATGTTGCTCTTGGTTCTGAGATGGGTGGCGTTGAGGACTTGCTGAACCAGACACGATTTTTTAGTGAACAGGACCAAATGGTTCAATATGCGACTCAGTTATACTGGAGGAAAATTCAACCACCAAGGGTGATGAATTTGCCTTGGTTTAGAAAAGAAGGGTTTCAATTTCAAAACCATCTCTTATTTCAGCAATTGCAAACATTTGTCATGCTCCGACATGCTTACTATGATGACTTGATGAAGGTTTTCTATTCAAACCTCAAGATGACAGCAGATGGTAACCTTCAGAGTGAGGTTAATAACAAAAAAATAACTATTTCACCTTCTGATTGGATGCCTTTAGCACACCTCAAATATGAAGGTCTGGAAGTCTCATATCCAAACATCCCTAAGCACCTTAACTATGACCGTGAATTAGCATTGAATTCAATGCTTAGACTCGAGTTTCAGGGTCAAGGTCTCAGGAATGTAGCCAGCTTGACTGTTGATGATAGGCTACTCCATTACGCTTACGTCCATATATTAAAATTGCGGTAAAAAAACTTTGCTCAATTGCTGCAGGAAGACATTTTTATGTTATGGGCCATCAAAAATAATATATTGATTAATTGGCCTCATTACATTATGTAACACATGCTTAAATACAAGGATAATAATATGGCTCTTCTGTACGCCATGCTCATTTCATGCATATTCATTGTCTTCAGCATCAACTTATCCCGTGAAAGATGTGTGCACCTAGGTTGGACAAATTACTTTGGCAAAAAGACATTGCACAAACTAAATATCTTTCGTGTTAATGGTATGTGGCAATATGGGACAACTGATGATGGTAATGATGATGATGATGACGAAGATGGTGAAGGGCCACCACAAGCGGGCGATCATGTTCAACAACCTACACCCGAAGGACTAGTCCCCCAATCCCCGACCATGGTCAGATGTTTGGTTTTCAAGAGTTGCAAGAAGGATTAAATAGCTTGAGGATTCACATCGATCAAAGATTGGATAATTTGAATATGCACATGGATACTAGGTTGGATCATTTGTAGACACATATGGACACCAGATTGGATCATTTGCAGACTCATATGAACACTACACTTAATTATTTCCAAATGCATGTATACAGGCAATTTGAGGGAGTGGAACAAAGAATGGATAAAGTGCAGAACCAAATTGAACGACTTTCGCAATAACATGTTATGATATTTTTATGAATGTATCAATTTAATATTAGATGTATTATTATTTTAATGTTATTAACTATTTTTATCTAATTGTGTTATATTTATTTATTTTATGAAATTTAGAACTTTGTTCATATCTTTTAAAATAATATGTTTTCCTATGTTTTCC
>Ga0123340_1006383_pt1 | contig 11258 bp, 9 predicted proteins | sample SirMexnodulemix_FD_89961 | JGI IMG/M metagenome (GOLD analysis project Ga0123340, IMG submission 89961) | Root nodule microbial communities of legume samples collected from Mexico - Siratro Mexico nodule mix | ecosystem: Host-associated > Plants > Roots > Nodule | place: Mexico: Nepantla... | reverse complement strand
TATTAAAAAAAATCTAAGTTTCCACTTTATTTTTTAAGTAAAAATTATTATTATTTTTATCTATTCATGTAAACTTTCCAGAAAAATTAATTTTATTTTTAATTATAAACTTTCATCTCCTAATTCTTACATATTTTACACGATTAACACAAATGATAAATATTGATAAAAGATCATTATAGGGAATTGATAATTATTTTACATATCGATCTATATTTTTAATAAAGTAAATAATGCACATCAATTTTTCAAAATTCGCACTTTCGTGTTTTTTGGTCACTATAATATTGGTGAGAAATGTTCACCGTTTTTTAGAAATAGAAAAATCTGATTGATTAGCATTACTAGAGTTTTCTCTTTCTAATAAATTAATTTCCAATCATAGAATTTGAATTTAAGATTCTACTTAAAAAGTTTCTAGAATAAAATTTAATTATGTACACCAATCAAAATAACTATATTGATTGATTTTAATTAATAATTTAATATAAATAACAAGATACAATAATAAGTGTCAAGCATGTTTTTTAATAAACTTGTGGTGATCATTAAAGAATATATTCCGCGTCACACTTTACTTTTATTACGCACTTCTATATGATAAACTTATTATTTTTTATAAGAATAATTATCTTTAGAGTTATATTAGAAATGTATTTTTAGTTGTTTGTAAAAAAATTACATTATAAATGCGTATTCGTTAAACTAATGTAAAATAAATAAAAAAGTTTGCATTAAAAATATGTTTCTATACTAATAATATTACTTTATTATTAGTTCATTTTTAGAATAGTTGTTCCAAAAATCACATCAAAGATAAGTTTTTATTATTTGATGTCAAATTTTATTTAATACATGTTTCATTTTTAACATGTTTTAAAGATTAAAATTTAAGACATATCTAGCCAAATCAACTACTTAAAATTTGAATTTGAAATTACAAATTAAATTAGAACAATTTCATTCATCTGAGTATTTAGAATTCAAATTTTGTATGATAGCAAAAAATTGTTCTTGTCTTTGATATATTAATATATTAAGAGACATGTTAGCATCCCACATTTGTATAACATGGGATGAGTTGAAGAGGCAGTAGCATACATAATAGCAGCACACACCACCATGAGAGAGAAGTGAAAAATTGCAGAGAAAAGGGTAAAATGAAAGCCAAAGAACCAACACAACACTGAACACAGATTCATAATTCTTTTTCAGATTCATTCTCACAAGTCAATTTGATCTCTCCATACATACCCTTCACATGAAATGACTCTTTTGCCCTCTCATCTGTGCCTCCATTTCCTTCTTTGACTCGGCCCTTCTCTTTCTGCTTCTCCAAGACACAAACTTTCTTGCTCTACACCGTAATGGACGCCGGCGAAGCTCTCTCCTACGATGCCAATCGACCTGGGTCGAGGCCCAATTCCGCCGCCGACCCTGCTCCGGCCGGCGGCGGCGCGAGGTACAAGCTCATGTCGCCGGCGAAGCTCCCGATCTCGCGCTCGCCTTGCGTCACGATTCCGCCGGGGCTCAGTCCGACGTCGTTTCTCGAGTCACCGGTGCTGCTCTCCAACATGAAGGTTAGTTAGTGGTGAATGTGTTCGCCTTTTCAATTTCTAGGGTTTCTGATTTTCGGGTTGAGTTCAAGCTCGCGTTTGATCCGTTTAATTGCTCGGAAAAAGAAAAAAGAATAAAGAGAGAAATGGGTCTGTGAATTCGTTGGCAAAATTTGATTTTTGTCCGTGTTTGTTAATTTTTTTTGCTTTTTTATCAGTTGAACGTGGTCAAAAGTGTGTTTAAGTGTTTTTACTTGACCCGAGTGAGTTGAAGTCCACACAGTGTGAGTGGCATATAAAAATATGGTTCTTTTCAGTGTGATTTTCATGTAAATGCTAAGGGCATCAAAATGGGGCATATGGGACAGTGTTATGCTTTGGAAGGAATAATTTTTAAAAATGACGTGATTTAACATGTTGATGAATGGAAGATGCTCTTTGTTTCACTAAGAAAAATTCGATGTGAGTGACAGAGTGAGTATATGTGCTTTATTTAATCTGGTGGTTGAGACTAATTTATTTTGCTTGTTTTTTATTTAATTTAGTTTTTTTTTCGTAATTAGGGTTGGCCCTTTTTGTGTTTGATCTTTTTCACTTGATAGATTTTGTTATTTGTGTTGGGACCGTGAGATTCTGATGCTTGCTCTTATTGAATGCTGTATTTTCGCTTTATGCTCTATACGGTGTTGTTTTTGGATATGGCTTTCTCTTAGTCGCTTGATATTCTTATTATTTTCATTTTGCGTCAGTGTTGTTTTTTCACATACTGAATCTTCCTTTGCTTCGGTGCTTTTCCTTTTTGTTTTCAACGGTGTTGCATTGTAGGTTTTACAAGGTTTTACAGGAATTTTCTTTTTCCCTATTTATATGTGTGGAACAAAAGAATAAATGCTTTGTCAAGGGTTAGTGGATCCGTGTTAGTTCTGTATGGCATGACATTGAAGTAATATGAGGAATGTCAGAGATTTTGGGTCATGATTTGTAATTTTGTGAAAGTACAAAAATGCATCACGTATCTGTTAAATCTTGATATAATTGTGGGGTGGTCCTAATCTGTGCATAATTAATGTGGGAGTGGTTTTTCTGAGCTGAATTTGTCAACTTCCATATGTGCGGATGCACTGGTCTATTTGGTATAGACTCTAAATGAACAACATGCTATATTATCCCGAAGAGAAAATTGGAGTTTTGCATTTGCTCAATTGTAATTGAATCTTTCTGTATAAGTAGCTGATAAATATAGTCAATTGCTTTCTTTCTGTTATTATTCATGGTCCGTTTAGTGTATTCTGAAACTTCCTGTTATTTTGTCACTTTCTTTGTCCCTTTTTGTTGCTCTGAGAAATTAAAATTTTTAAGTGTGTTCCTTCACATATTTTTATGATTCGTTCCGTAATTGCCTACGTAGATTGTCTAACACTTCCGCACATACTTTGCAGGTGGAACCTTCACCGACTACAGGATCTCTTTTTATGCTTCATCAAACAGCTCATGCTTCTATGACTTCTGCTGCGTCTGCTTCATTTCCTGTAACCACTGCATGCTTCAATACCAATACTGTTGATGACCGAAAACCCAGCTTCTTTGAGTTTAAACCGCCCAGTAAATCAAATATGGTAATGAATTACTCGATACTTCTGCTAGTAAAATTGAAGAATATAAACTCTGAAGTATGGTGGATAAATGGACTTGACATTGATGTTTTTTTCGTTAATTGTATCTGATCATAACCTGTGTGCTAAGTTAACAAGACAGGATAACTATTTAAATATATTGCAATGTTAAGTCGAACCAGATTTGGGTTCAAGTTTCTTGTTTTGGTTGATGTTGTTTTGGAGATTTCTGGTTGCGTGATACTTACACAATGCTATTCATTTATTTAAGGTTCCTGCAGACCCTGACAATCATGCAAGTGAAAAATCTATTCAAATAGATGGTCAAGGCAAAGCTCAACCTTTTGATTCGTCAGTAGTGAAAAGTGAGATAGCAGTCCCTTCAAATGAATTAAGTCTATCATCACCTGTTCAAATTGTTAGCTCAGGAGCAAATGCCCGTGTTGAAGGTGATTTGGATGAACTGAACCCTAGGAGCAACATAGCAACAGGGCTTCAAGCATCTCAAGTTGACAATAGAGGTAGTGGACTTGCCGTTGCAGCTGAGCGAGTATCTGATGATGGATACAACTGGAGAAAGTATGGGCAGAAACATGTTAAAGGAAGTAAATTTCCACGCAGTTATTACAAATGTACACATCCTAACTGTGAAGTTAAGAAACTATTTGAACGCTCTCATGATGGGCAAATCACTGAGATAATTTACAAGGGAACACATGACCATCCCAAACCCCAGCCAAACCGGCGTTACTCGACTGGAACTATAGTGACTATGCAAGAAGAGAGATCTGATAAAGCTTCTTTCCGAGATGGTAATACCTGCTAGATGCTTCTTATTGATGTCATTTTCTTTGTACTTATCTTAAACAAGTAATGTGGCTTTCTTTTTCTCCTAATCGTTGAATTGCAGACAAAGGATCCAACATTTGTGGCCAGGTGTCTCACCCAGCTGAGCCTGACAGTACTCCAGAGCTATCACCTGTGGCAACAAATGATGGTGATCCAGAGGGTACAGGATTTTTGTCAAATCGGAATAATGATGAGGTTGACGATGATGATCCCTTTTCAAAGCGAAGGTTTGACAGCTTAGGCTCAAGACCTATGTTTCTTTGTGCTACTCATGTATGTTTGCTCACAGCCAGAAGTTTTCTTTAGCAGAAAAATGGAGCTTGCAAGTGCTGACATTACTCCTGTAGTTAAGCCTATTAGGGAGCCACGGGTCGTTGTACAAACTCTGAGTGAGGTTGATATATTGGATGATGGTTACCGCTGGCGCAAGTATGGGCAGAAGGTGGTGAGAGGCAATCCTAACCCTAGGTATGTTTGGTCATTGATGATTATTTCACTTCAACCCAAAACAATATACCAGCATAATTTTCACTTCAATTATCTGTTTGAACTGAAAGAAGCTTGAAATGAATTTTGTGTGCATAAAACTATCTGTAACATAATTCGGTCATATTTCCATTTTAATGTAATCGGTGCTTTGACATGAACTTCGAAGCATGGATTGTAAATAAAATGTGTACTTGATGAAGTGGGCTGGTCTCTTTTAGTGAGATCCTTACATTTTTGTGTTTGGCGACAATATGATAGTGAGTTAAATATTTCTGGTTAACCTTGTTTCAGGAGTTATTACAAATGCACAAACACGGGGTGCCCGGTTAGAAAACATGTGGAGAGGGCATCTCATGATCCGAAAGCTGTGATTACCACTTATGAGGGGAAACACAATCATGATGTGCCAACTGCAAGGAATAATAGTTGCCATGACATTGCAGGACCAGCAAGTGCTGCTGGTGGACAGACAAGAATTAGGCCAGAAGAAAGTGATACCATCAGCCTTGACCTTGGGATGGGAATTAGCCCTGTTTCGGAAAACACACCAAACAGTCAAGGGAGAATGATGGTTTCTGAATTTGGTGAAAGCCAAGCTCATACCAGCAACTCCAATTTCAAGTTTGTTCATACTTCGGGGCCGCCAGTGTACTTTGGTGTTCTAAATAACAACTCTAACCCATATGGCTCTAGAGAAAATCCAAGTGATAGTGCATCTTTAAACCATTCTGCATATCCCTGCCCTCAGAACGTGGGAAGAATACTAATGGGTCCTTAAAATTGTTTGCACACACAAATAAAAAGAAATACTGAGTTCCATTTTGGTTTTTCTTTTTGGCGGGTAAAGTTTTAAAGGCATGGCTCCTCATTTTCTCTTTGGAAATGCTGGTAGTTCTTTTATGTAGATCCTTAAATGTTGAGAGCTGCTCTTTAGTAGAATTAGTAGTAGCTGTGCCCCTTCAGGTTGACTCTTAAATCTAATTTCTGTTTGTATAATTATATACAGATTCTTCTGTACAAATATGAAGCTTATACCAAAGTTGCTTCAACAAAAAACCCTTGTAAAAGTGTTTGTTCAGCTATTTATAAGATGTAGCTTCTACCTTTTTACTGAACTTGTTGCTTTTATTCCATTGGATTACTATAAATTCATGGTAACCAGAGTTCCCCAGGCTTCGTTACAACGCAAACTTCCCCACGTGACAAAGCAAGTTTGTTGTTGTGTTTGTTATTAGTCAAATTCAAAGGAAGGCACGTGACACGTGTAAGAAGTGGAATACAAGTTTGGTTTTTTCACTATTTTGTGCATATTATGTAATGTGAAACAAAAACTTGAAGTGTGTTTGGACAGGCGTTTTTCCTAATTCAGAAGATACTTTCACTAGCTTTGGGCCGGAAGTGGATTATGCCATTTGAAAATGCAGATCCAAACATGAATTTATTAGATGTTAGAATTAATGTTCAATGCATATATGTTTAATTTTTTATTGATGAATTGGTTAAATGATTTTAGGTTCTAAATTGATACTTAATTGAAGTAATTTTGGATACCTTTTTTATTGGATGCTTTGTTTTCTAGTTTCAGAATCAAGTAGATTGGATAAAACTCGAATTTAAGTCTAGATGCGATAAATAGCACATTAAAGTCACTACAACAGCAACTTTCTTTGTTGTTTTCCTGAAAAGAAGAGTTTGATTGCTATAAATGTAAAAAGCAATGCATAATGATATAACTCCTACGGTCAAAAACGTCAGAACAATGTTTCAGTGCTATTGATTTAAGGGGCAACTTTTCAGACCAAAAGTTACATTGCAGACTACGTGTTTTTTCCCATAAAAAATGTTATCCTACTAATATTTAGAGTGTAATTTTCCAGAGGCGTAGAGATCATCAAAGTTGAGTTTTGTCTCTTTCTCAACAAAGATGTTTTCTATTCACATTACCAGAAATCAAATTACTTATGACACGATTAAGAAACTCAACTATCTATCAATTCCCCTGAATCTCGTTGATGGACTGTAAGAATTAAGAATTCATATCCTATGTGTCTTGCTATGGCTGTAAATAAAAGGAATAGATAGAAATTTCTGGTAAGTCAAATGTTCTTGGTTTCTAGCTCATGTTATACTGCTGTTGTAACTAAAAGACATGAAATGTTGAAAATATATTTAAATAAACTGAAGACAGTATGTTTCACATTACATTATAGTCAAAAGTAGACACATCTCAGACCAAAGTTTGTGCTGTTTTGTTTGCCTCCAGAAAGGTTTGTACTCCAGGGGACAGCTAATTTGACTAAGGCCTTCCTTCGTCATAATATATTTCAATCCGCACGCGCTGCAATGTTTCCTAGGAAGCCAGAAACATACAGCACAGAAATAGAATGGTTTCAGAAAAAGGAGAACATGATTAGAAACAATGACTCAATGATCATGCAACGCAAAACTCTTGCTACCGTAGAGTTATTTCAGGGCCAAACAACACGGTTTCACGTGAGCTTTTAGACTAATAAAGCTCTCTTTTACTCGAAACTTTTGATTAAGTTAAAATAACGCATTTCAGATTTTACATGCATTCACACAGCTTGTGAGTTTGTGGAGATCCATCTAGTAGTTGTCGGTGCCAAGTAATTCAGTTCATTTTCAACTTGGAATATGGCCATATGCAGTTGGATTCAAAGAGCAAGCTGTTTAGTGTACAAAATTACCACAAGAGTAAAGAATGTAAGGGTATGTGAGTGTTCGTAGGATAAGAGCTAGTGCTGCAGTGGTTCTGGTGAATATGAAGGCTCAGATGCAACACAGTTTCAGAGGAATGCAATTAAGCATACCAAGTGAAACTGTAGTAAGAAATACCAGATCCGTCCTTTGTTTGCTATAGATTTCAACTTACATGTTTTACAGTTATAAAGTACGTCTGAGAAAATTTCAGAATATAAGTCTTTCTTGATATTACTTGTATTGCTGACATAGATTGAGGATGCTCTCTTAAAAACAGAAATTTGACTATGAAGTGAGGAGAAATTGTTTGAAGAAGTTAAGGATGATACATAAGCTAACTAGAAGCCTGGAGTAACAAAAATGAATTAACCATTGTCGGATTTTCATCTCCAAGCACAAGAGGCAATAAGAGCTTGATTCTTCCAACCAAGAAATAGTGCACCATCTTTCTCTTCTAGAGTGTAATGACCATGGTAGCTCTGGAGAAGATCCTTGATTGAAGAATTAATAACGGAGTTCAGTGGATAAGGCGCAAATCCAGCCCTTGTGAAACGCATTCTCCACTTATTCAGAAGCTCATGACGTTCAACTCTTTCTTCTCCTTCACATGCTATTAAGTTGACAACTTCACGAGCCAAACAGTGCTGCTCCACATTAATCCTCTCTTTGTGCTCCCTTGGAAGAGCAGCATCAATTGAATCAAAAACAGCCGAGTAGTAGTTCATTGTCTCAACGAATCGCGGCAAGAACGGTGCGTTGTTGGTGTTAAATTCTTGCTCAACAAGACTCACCACCTTAGGAGACAAGTGCTTGGCCAATCTCAACAACCTATCACGATGATTGTGGCCGTTCACACTTTCATCAGGCACATGGTGCAACATAATGGCAAAGTTCACAGCCACAGCTTCATAAGGGCGAAGTTCAAGGTCTTTAAGTTGCACTTGAGAAGCAGATACTCTCACAGCATTGAACTCAAAGGGTACATTACATGACTCTGCAAGTGCTGATAACCTTTTCCCAACAATATCAAGTCCTCCTCCCCGGGCATAAGATGAAAAGGAGTCATCAACACCTGAAATTCTGATATTTGGTGGTCCTCCAGGACGGCGAGCAAGAGCCTGAATCAGACTCACCCATTGAGTTCCCTGAGAAATCTGAAAGTCTATTATGTGGACATGACTTTCCTCCTTCAAAGCTTCTGCAATTGCTCCATTTGCTGACATGTATCCAAACTTGAAGTATGGACAAACTTCATAGAGTACATGCATGTATGAAAGTAGTTCATTGCCAGTAGGCTCACTACATTTCAAGGACTTGTAGATTGTGCTTCCTGAAGCAGCCATCCTTGCTACAAGAGACTCCACAACGTATGCTCCCAACCGCTGAACCGGATTGCCCGAAACCGAAACCATCTTACGCGACTCTGATATCATCCATTCAGTTGTCTCCATATCATTCACAGACATTGCCTTTGCACAAGTATAAAGCATCTCTTTCAAATCCCCTCTAGATACCATCTCCATCATTTTCTTCCACTTCTCAGCCCCTAACAAAATTGAATCAGCTTCTCCTGGCATTATAGCGCCATAGATATCTAGCATGTCTGCATTAGGTTCCAGCATAGCAGTTTCCAGTTCTCTTATCTTATGAGTCAGGTCATCAAGGTCAAGAATCGGGTAAGAATCATTCTCCAGTGGGCCACTAGCAATTTCTAGAGAATGCTGTGGCCTTAACACATATGAACTTGAATCTAGCTTTGACAAGGGGCTATTGTTTGATGAGAAACTGAGAGCAGGTGGAGAATTTTGGCAAGGGAAACTGTTGCTTGTGGAAGCAGGTTCAAGGGTGTGATATTGCTCTAAAGTTTGGACTGAAGGGTAGGTTGTTTGGCTGCTGTTATCAGAGGAAGAGTAGTTGTCTATGTTCTCACTTGATGGTAAGCAATATGACTCCAAATTTTGCACAGGCTCAACATAGAACCCACCAGAGCCATAAGAAATTTTATGATTCTGAGATGTTTGCATTGAGAACAAGCCAGCCAGTTCCAGATCTTGATATAGTCAAACTCCTAAAGATTTCAACACAAAAACAGCTGAATTATTGACTCTAGTCAAGCCTGGCAAGCATTATCCGTGTTTTAATTGCAGTGTAATGAATATCTGAGCTGTTCTGCAGAAGGTCGAGAAAGCAATTTAGACAAATATGATACTTAACAAAGATATCTGAAACTATAGAAGATCAAAACGAAAGACACAGTATAATGATACTGATTGAAGAAGTTAATGTAGTTTGCCTAAATCTGTTATTCACACAAGGTCAGAAACTAGTAAGATTTGAGGTGAAATCTTTATTAAAAGATTCCTTCCATTTCAAAATCAGAAGAGTAAGCTTCTTGACAACACAATCTATATTTCCCAGATTCTTAATAAGCTATTAAAATAAACAGCAAACCAAAAGAGACAGTGTATTAGTCTAATTGAATGCAACTTTGTAAGTCTAATAGAACATTTAAATTAGTCAGCAGAGCCTTTGATCTGTGGTTTCAAATTTAAGCAATCAAAAAATTAAAAATTAACTAGGATAAAGCTTTATACTACGTAATAGATTTGGAACACCTAAATAATGTAAAACAAGACCCTTTTCTTTTTCTTCTTTACTCATCCTCAACAGAAAAAGTAAAAAAGATGAAATTATTCAGAAAAGGCTCACACATGCCATACATCGCTTTCAATTAAAGGTATACACAAAGAATTGGTTATACTGTAAAACACCAAACGGGCAATTAGGAAAATCTGTTAGTATTCTGGGTTGGACTCAACTCTGGGAACGTACTCTAACCTTGAACTCAATTAACACAGATATTTCTTTTTATATCAAACAGTTTTAATCTTCTCTTGGTTAGAAACCACCTCCAAAAAGTAAGCATTCAAATCCATATTCAAACAAACTACAAAAACACAGATAAGAAGCTTTCCCCCAACAACTACTGAAACAAAGCCAAAAGGTGATAAAAAGAAACATACAAATATAGAACAGAAAGAACTGAAAATCACTTCTCAAAGTTAAACATGGACTATCAATGAACTCCAACAACAACCCTTTTTCACAAACTCAATAAGAACAACCATTGAAGAGAAAAAAATACATTTTTTCTCTGAGTTGGAGCACCATCATCAACTTAGCAAGCACAGACTCTTGGTGATATCAACCAATAACACATATCAGGAAAAGGGAGCATTTCAACAATTTCAGAGACTCTCACCTCTGCAAAAAGCCTGATCTGAAACAATATTACTCAGAACCACCGATGCCCCAGTTGGATTTGAAGCTCAAACTAACTGAGAACCTGTCATGCACTTACTGATATGTGTCATACAAAGTGATTTTGTTTGGAGTTAGAGATTATATCTCAGAACACATGGCAAGGCACAAAGGTTGTAGTTGGGTGCTATGGTCCCTATGAAATTTTGCCATTTTATATGGACGCCAACATAGAAAGTCTCCTCTTGTGGCAAATTTCTTTTTGACTCTAACACAGCACTTAATTTACAAAGACTTTGATTACTTTGTTAACTTTTTCTTTGTTTTGTTTCTATTACTTCAATTATTCTAGAATATCTTTCGATTTCTAATACTATATTTATGTTTTATTAATATTTTAATTTTTAACGTCAACATGTTCAAAGGTTTTGTGACGAAGAGGGTGATCGTTACATTGACATTTTATTTAAAGAAACTTACGATCATATTCTATCTTTTAAATAAGAAAGGGACATGCTTACATTTTATATTATGCTAATTTTGTACTTAATTTCTACACCGTTGGAGTTATATTAATCTTCTTAAGTGCTTTAATATCTGAAGAAAAACTTTTGTACCTTTATTTTAAGTAAGAAGGGGGAAAACATTTCTCAATTCTTAATTCTTTTTCAAAAGTAAAAAAAAAAAAAAAAAATACGCGGTTTACCATTTAACACCCGGCTCTTTTACCAATCTGAAACAACCAAAAAAAAAAAAAAAGAAAAATCTG
>Ga0123340_1006380_pt1 | contig 11260 bp, 15 predicted proteins | sample SirMexnodulemix_FD_89961 | JGI IMG/M metagenome (GOLD analysis project Ga0123340, IMG submission 89961) | Root nodule microbial communities of legume samples collected from Mexico - Siratro Mexico nodule mix | ecosystem: Host-associated > Plants > Roots > Nodule | place: Mexico: Nepantla... | reverse complement strand
GATAAATGAGATATTATTATATACTTTTTATAGATTATAGATAACAAATATATATATATATATATATTATTATTTTTTTTTGCAAAAATACCTTTTAACTCAAAATATAAAACGGTAAACACAAACCGCACTCAACTTTCTCTGCTACGCCGTCGCCTCCTCTTCCCAGCAACCATGGCGAAAAATAGGAATAAGAAGAGGAACGGTGTCGTTTCAATGGATACCACCGACGCACCCGTTTCAGAACAACCTCAAGGTACCTGCTTCAGCCCCGTTCCTGTTTCCCTTTTACTGTCTATGCTTTTGGTTGAAATAAGCAATGAAAATGGTCGAAATTTTAATTCTTTTAATCTTTCTCTGCAAATTAACTCCCGTCTCACAAATATTATCACTTTTAAACCGTTTTTTGCTTTAATTTTAACTTTTGGTTTCTACTTTCTTGATGTGGTTTAAAATTGAGATTTGTTTACTTCCAGCAATGGATACATCGGAATCAGGAGTTCAAAACGGGGTTTCTGGTGCTACCAACATGTAAGTAACTACTTGCTCTCTTGGTGATGAGAGATAGATAGCGATTTTTACTTTCGTGCCCTTGTAAAAAGGTTTAGGGTTTAGGGTAAGCAGAGGTAAATTAAGTAATCTTGATCATTGACGAAAAAATCAGCTGTAAATATTAACACATTCATGATTTGTTATAAATGTGAGTTTTGTCAGCATTTTTCCCAAATTATTGCCTAAGGTGCCGAACTCTGTAGAATAGTGTGAAATGCATGTGTCATGTCCGAGACTTTTTGGACCTGCAATTTCACAATTATAATTCTTTTTTAACTCAGTCAGCCTCCTCTTTAACATTTCTTAGACATCTCTTTGACACAGCTTGAACATTAGTAAGGAAAGTAAGGAAAGTTGGTTGACACTTATTCTTGGCTAAAACACTTCCTAGAGAATACTATACTAAGAAAGTAGTAAAGAAATTAAAAGGAAACAGTATATGTTATAAATAATGCATGACTTGTTTTCTAAGCTTGTTTGTATAAAACTTAAGTAGTTATTTTAACTATTAAGATACATGTTTCTTATTTAGAATTCCATTACAAAAGATGTTATCACGGGAAAACTTTAACACATTTGTTTTTATGGCGTGAGTTATACAAATCTTAATTCTGAATTGAGATTTTTGTCACATTGATTATACATATTAGCAGTTTGGCCTTATCTTATATTTTGGATATTAGCAATGTCCCGGTGTGTGTGATAGTGTCATGCCCGATGTCTGCCTCATAGATTATTGCAATTGAGTCCTGGCATAACCTTTGTTTGGTGCAACATTAGGCTACGAATATTGCCCTTCCTTTAGGCCTTTATTCTCACTAACTCAAATGCATGGTTTTAGATTGTGGTTACGAAGTGTATACTAGGAGAAATGTAAAAAAATAAATATAGTTGTTAGGAGGGTTTATGCGAGTGGCGAGAAAGGTTGCTTGCTTGGTTGGTCTATGTAAGGACCAACCATGTTTTGGGGAGGGACTTTTTGACTAATTGTTTTGTGAACAGGGCATTCCTGGGTGAAAGGAGAAGTGTTTCCTTTGAATACTGAGTTGTGATTCAGAGTATACTTTGTTTTGAGAATTCAATAAAAGTTTCTTGGAGGAGGGAATTTCTTTTGTTCAATCTGTTTTCTTGGTTTTCATTGTTGGAAACCTAACAGAATATCATAGTAGCGGTTTGCAATTCTAGTTGTAGTGTGGTTGAGTATATTTTAACTTCTAGGAAAACGTACCAATTGATGTATGTAGTATATTGATAAATCAAGTCATCTTTATATAAGACTTAAAAAGTTTAAATCAATATCGAAGCAAAGAGAATAACTACTATCCCATAATTGAAACAACAAATGGAATAAGATTTTTATAGTTTTCTAAAAGATTTGTATACTTATAAAACAAAAATTGATTACAATGATATAAAGATATTATCAGGGTTGTATTTCATGAACTTGACACGGTAGTTTCCAAACTTTCAATATAATTTCCAATGTAACTCTTCCATTCACATTGTGGTTTACCTAAACCCTACTTCCATAATCTAGAAATTCTCTTAGTTATTTTCACTCACAATTTGCGTAAAAGTAAGTGTTGTGTTATAAGAACGGGCAAGACATCAATAGTATGTCTAAGTCTAATATGAAATTCCTTGATTGTTCCATCCTAGGTCTACAACTTCTAAAATGTTTTCCAATGCAATGAAACTTAACAAAGCATGGATGATTAAACCATGCACACGAAGCATACAGGAAGAACACGAGTTATAAAAGAATAATATATTAAAATATGAAATAAACTACATAGTAAAGAATTATTAATGCAACCCCAACGAATGTGATATTAGCTACTCCCAGACATTTTTTGGGGCACAAAAATGATCAAGAAATTGTGAAGCTCGATGATGGAAGGCTCCCCAAGTCTACCCAGGGTGTAATAGTTGTCTGCTCTGAAGGATCTTTGTCCATTTTCTTTCTGAACATGATGGGTTTTGGCGGACTGAGTTGATTTCTGTATCTTCTCATGTGAAGCAGTGCATATAATGCAGTTCCTTGCATTTAACATTTATTTGTAAGGTATTAAACACAAGGTGTTTGTGTTTTTATCTTCCTTAGTCTTTAAGAGAGGTATATAAGGCAACATGTGGTGCTTCCCCCTTTTTATAGCTCCAACTTTGTATATGTATGTGGTGTGTGTATGATGGATTCTACTCTAATCAACTTATTATAACAAGTATTCTAATTGCTACTTAGTTCATGAGTTCATCAAGTCACTCCTCCTGGCTAACTTTCTCAATCTCAATCTTGAGTATTTTTTCTCACAAAGTTACTCCTGAGTTTCGTGAGTATTATTTTCTTGTCACTCTTGACTTACAAACAAGAGTTTAATGAAAACGAGATCAACTTAGAAGAGAGGATTTACAAACAAGACCACTCCTGAGAAGACAATAACCTCACTAAGTGAATATTTACAAGTAAAAGCTCTCTCTTAAAATAGAAGATCTTGGCAGACGGTCTAGTGTTCAGCCTTTCAACTCAAGATTTTTGCGCGCAATCTTTTTTGCTTGAATTGGACGTGATTATCTTGTATTTTGTGGTAATATTGTAGTGGTCCTTGCATGAGCTTGAGCATCTCCTTGTATAGGCGTCTTAGAGATGACCGTTGGAGCTTGCATGTGTTTCTTCTAAGGTTTTGAGCTTTCTGTACGGTAGGTGGGAGTGTGTTTGACCTTTTCGTGTTCTTCCAGAAAGTCAGCTGCATGGCAGAGCATGTAAGTCTTGAGAAAAGAGATAAAATACTTTTGAGTGTACAAGGTTATACGAAGTCATTTGTTAACATAGAGCATGTTCCTTCTGTCAAAATCAACCTTGAAATTAGGATGGTCAACCTGTATTGTTTATAGACAGTCTACCAAGACGTAGAGCTTCTGGTCTTGATGAACACTTGTTGTGCTACAAGGCTTTGTCTATATTTAGAAGCTTCTTGTGAGTTCTTAGATGGTAGAGGGCTTGACTTATATGACCTATGCTTTGTTCAGCTTATCTCTGCAATTTCTAATTCATGATAATTCCTCATTGCAGACCTTAGTTCTTCAAAACATAATTATGTTTGTCAACATCAAAACTTTAATCGTAGGGATTGTCTTAATATGTAAGAGATTATATGTGTATTAGATTGTTCGGGTTCAACAAACACTAAAGTAAGTTCTATTCTTCATGCCAGTTTGCTGAGTTGATGGATTGTCTATGTTGTTGAACAAAACATGACAGATATTTTCTTTGAGAGTATTGCTTAATGTTCAGAAGACAGTGGTTAAGAAGAATGTAATGGATTTTATTAATTGCTTTCAAGTACTAAAAATATTCAATTATTTTCGTTTTTACTTTTAAGAATAAAAGCAATTGTTAACATTATTTCTCCTTAACCAGTATCATAAAAACACTTATTAACATTGTTACTCCTTATCCAGTGTCATAAAAGCACTACTAAACATTGATTTTACTTTCGAGTGTAAATTCTGCTTTTGTTTCCTTAACCATTGACCTCTTGTAAAACAGGAAGATGAAGCAGAAAGGAAGGCCTATGAAGAGATCAAAAAATGTCCGAAAGATGAAAGCAATAGCCAAAGCTGTATCCGCTAACGAGAAGTCCTTTGAAAAGGTGGCAAAGAATGAAAACAAAAGAAGTAGAGTTAAATCTGCAAAATCACTCTATGAATGAATGAACGCTCAAGTGCCTCATATCATCACTTGGGAAAATTTGATATATCTTGCAAGATATATAGGTCTTTTATAATTTAATCTAGCTAGATATAAATTAATTATTAAAAGTTTTTAAAGAATGAAGCTTCTTTCTTCTTGCATCCTTATGGTAATTATGATTTATGATTTTGTGTAGTTTCATTGTATTGTCTCAATGATGTTAAGCATGTGAGTTCATTGACAGCCCAATAATCCAATGTGGTGAAGTAAACCAGAATACATTATATGGTTTTCAAATTTATTTTTTAACTGGACAATAACTTAAATTTAATATACAATGAAATTTATTATTCTTTTCTCATTTTTCTATTTTAAAAGTATTTATGAAAAAAACTTGTAATATATTTTAGTTCATAAATGATTTTGACTGCAACACCTCAAAGATTACTTCTTAAGAGAACGAAAAGGTATAATAAGATAAATAAAACATAGGTCCCCTGAAAGATATAAAAAAGAAAATATTTTGATAGAGAAAAATAAAATACGTGTAATCATACGCCATATTCATCTGCTTTACATTGTTCTTATATTTTATTATATAGATAACTATTATTGATTATATAGGTCTATTATTTAAAAGCTTATATGAATAAAACACAATAATTTTGAATAAAAAAATATTTCTCTTCTATTAACAATCTATTAATTAAGTTTTATCTACTTTTTTAAAAAAAGTTCTTCTATAAAAGATTTCTATTTTCATCTTCTTTATTTTATTTTTTATTTGTCTTTTGTCACTTGTTTACTTCCTCCACCTCTGTTTCTTTCGTCCTTTCCAAACAGAGGGAAAGATTATTTTATAAAATAATAAGTGACTTATTTTGGAAATCTTTAAGTAAATTTGTACATGTTGCATGGCTTGTGTTGTAATCTAAGTAAATTCTTGAAATTTAATTTACCTTAAATTTTAATGAGGGTAATATTAGTTTTACTCATTAAATACTGAATACTAGTATATTAGTAATATCTTTATTATAATATAATATTTTTAATTTGAAGTTGGATAATATTCGTTGTGTCTTTAGAATGAGTTATATGTTGGAAAAATGTTTTTTTTTGTCAATCGTATGTTGCTGCCACTCTTTTGCCACTTGCATATGTGGCAAATAATCCAACGTGACTGAAGGCATATATGGTATTAGGTGGAGAGAGTGTAGATACGTGGCTGAGGGGCATATGTGTATTTTTCAAAGCATTTAGAAGGTTTGAAAGAGTTTATTTGTTTGGTGGGTATAGGGAGAGGGAGGTGCAGGGTCTCGTTTGAACGAAAACCTGTGAGCGAAAACGTGTGGGGGAAGAGCATTGACGACAGTGAATGACTGCGACAATGGGATAGTTGGACGGTGACGGCGATAGCAAAAGAAGTGGAGTCAGTGTTTAGAGTTTCGGGTACAACGATTTTAGGGAAGGAGAACGTGCAACGACGAGTGATTGAGCAAACACGATGAAGAGAAGGAGAATGAAAGGTACGACGATTATTTTCTGTTTGTTTTTATATTGATTTACAATGAGTTAGGGTTGGATTCTCAAATGAAAGTTGACGAACGAAGGTTGTGCGCCTGAAAATGGAACACAAATGACTACTGCAATGAAAGATGAAACACAATCCTAATTTTTGAATCAAAGCCACGCTCAACACTGACTGTCACGTCATGTACAACTTCCCACGTCATTGCCAGGTGGAGTTGTCACATGGGTGTATTACCACGTAAGGTTGACAGTGTATAATGTTTTTTTTGCCAACCGTACATGGCTGCCACCCTTTTGCCACCTGCATATGTTGTAAATAATCCAACATGGCTGAGGGCATATATAGTATTTGGTGGAGAGAGTGTAGATAGGTGGCTGAGGGACATATGTGTATTTTCCAAAATATTTAAAAGGTTTGAAAGTGTTTATTTGTTTGGCGGGTTTAGGGAGAGGGAGGTGCAAAGTCTCGTTTAAACGAAAACTTGTGAGCGAAAATGTTTGGGGGAAGAGCATTGACGATGGTGAACGACGATGACGGTGGGATAGTTGGATGGTGACAACGACGACAAAGGGAGTGGAGTCAGTGTTTAGAGTTTCAGGTACAAGAATTTTAGGGAAGGAGAATGTGCAACGACAAGTGGTTGAGCACACACAACGAAGAGAAAGAGAATGAAAGGTACAACGACTATTTTTTTTGTTTGTTTATATGTTGATTTACGATGGGTTGGGGTTGGATTCTCAAACGAAAGTTCACTGACGAAGGTTGTGCGGCTGGAAATGGAACACAAATGACTTTTGCAATGAAAGATGGAACACAATCCTAATTTTTGAATCAATGTCATGCTGGACACTAACTGCCACGTCATATACAACTGTCTACGTCATTGTCAGGTGAAGTTGTCACATGAGTGTATTGTCACGTAAGGTTGACAGTGTATAATATTTTTTTGCCAACCGTACATGGCTGCCACACTCTTGCCACCTGCATATGTGACAAATAATCCAACGTGGCTGAGGGTATATATGGTATTTGGTAGAGAAAGTGTAGATACGTGGCTGAGGTGCATGTGTATTTTTCAAAACATTTAGAAGGTTTGAAATGGTTTATTTGTTTGGCGGGTTTAAGGAGAGGGAGGTGCAGAGTCTCGTTTGAACGAAAACCTATAAGTGAAAATGTATGGGGGAAGAGTATTGACGACGGTGAACAACGACGACGATGGGATAGTTGGACGGTGACGACAACGAAAAGGGAGTGGAGTCAGTGTTTAGAGTTTCGAGTATGACAATTTTAAGAAAGGAGAATATTCAACAACGAGTGGTTGAGCACACGCGACGAAGAGAAGGAGAACGAAAGGTACTTGACCACTATTTTTCGTTTGTTTTTATGTTGATTTACAATGGGTTGAGGTTGAATTCTCAAATGAAAGTTGACGGGCGAAGTTGTGCGGTTGGAAATGGAACACAAATGGCTATTGCAATGAAAGACGAAACGCAACCCTAATTTTTGCATCAATGCCACGCTAGACACCAACTGTCACGTCATTTCCAGGTGGAGTTGTCACCTGGGTGTATTGCCACGTAAGGTTAGGTTGGCAGTGTATAGTATTTTTTTGCCAACCGTACGTGGCTGTCACCCTTTTGTCACCTGCATATGTGGTAAATAATCCAATGTGGCTGAGCACATATCTGGAATTTGGTGGAGAGAGTGTAGATAAGTGGTTGAGGGGCGTATGTATATTTTTCAAAACATTTAGAAGATTTGAAAGGGTTTATTTGTTTGGCGGGTTGAGGGAGAGGGAGGTGTAGAGTGAAAACCTGTGAACGAAAACGTGTGAGAGAAGAGCATTGACGACAGTGAACGACGATGACAGTGATATAATTGGACGGTGACGACGACGACAAAGGGAGTGGAATCAATGTTTAGAATTTCAGGTAAAACAATTTTTGGGAAAGAGAACGTGCAACAACGAGTGGTTGAGCAAACGGGGTGAAGAGAAGGAGAATGAAAGGTATGAAGATTATTTTTCATTTGTTTTTATGTTGATTTATGGTAGGTTGGGATTGGATTCTCAAGCGAAAATTGAAGGACGAAGGTTGTACGGCTGGAAATGGAACACAAATGTCTGCTACAATGAAAGACAAAACGCAACCCTAATTTCTGAATCAGTGACATGTTGGACACTAACTGCCACGTCATGTACAATTGTCCATGTCATTGTCAGGTGGAGTTGTCACCTGGGTGTATTGCCACGTAAGGTTGGTAGTGTATAATGTTTTTTTTCCCAATCGTATGTGGCTGCCACCTGCATATGTAGCAAATAATCCAACGTGGCTGAGGGCATATCTGGTATTTGGGGGAGAGAGTTTAGATACGTGGCTGAGGGACATATGTGTATTTTTCAAAACATTTAAAAGGTTTGAAATGATTTATTTGTTTGGCGGGTTTAGGGAGAGGGAGGTGCATAGTCTCGTTTGAGCGAAAACGTGTGGGGGAAAAGCATTTATGATGGTGAACGATTATGACGGTGGGATAGTTGGACGATGACGACGACGACAAAGGGACTGGAGTCAGTGTTTAGAGTTTCGGGTATAACGATTTTTGGGAAGGAGAATGTACAACGGCGAGGGGTTAAGCACACACGGCGAAGAGAAGGAGAACAAAATGTACGACAAGTATTTTTGGTTTGTTTTTATGTTGATTTACGGTGGGTTGAGGTTGGATTATCAAACAAAGGTTGACGGACGAAGGTTGTGCGACTGGAAATGGAACACAAATGACTGCTGCAATGAAAGACGAAACGCAACCCTAACTTTCGAATCAATGTCACGCTAGACACCAACTGCCATGTCATTTACAGCTGCCCACATCATTGTCAGGTGGAGTTGTCACCTGGGTGTATTGCTATGTAAGGTTGGCAATGTACAATATGTTTTTGCCAATCGTATGTGATTGCCACCCTTTTGCGACCTGCGTATGTAACAAATAATCTGACGTAGCTGAGGGCATATCTGGTATTTGGTGGAGAGAGTGTAGATACGTGGTTGAAGGGCATATGTATATTTTCCAAAATATTTAGTAGGTTTGAAAGGGTTTATTTGTTTGGCGGGTATAGGGAAAGGGAGGTGCAGAGTCTCGTTTGAGCGAAAACCTGTGAGCGAAAATGTGTGGGGGAAGAGCATTGACGACGGTGAACGACGGCGATGGTGGGATAGTTGGACCGTGACAGAGACGACAAAGGGAGTGGAGTGAGTGTTTAGAGTTTCGGATACAACAATTTTAGGGAAAGAGAACGTGCAACGGCGAGTGGTTGAGCAAACACTGCGAAGAGAAGGAGAACGAAAGGTACGAAGGCTATTTTCGATTTGTTTTTATGTTGATTTACGGTGAGTTGGGGTTGGATTCTCAAACGAAAGTTGATGGATGAAGGTTGTGCGGCTAGAAATGGAACACAAATAACTGCTACAGTGAAAGACGAAACGTAATCCTAATTTTTGAATCAATGTCACGCTGGACACCAACTGCCATGTCATGTACAACTGTCCACGTCATTGCCAGGTGGAGTTATCACCTGGGTGTATTGCCACGTAAAGTTGGCGTTGCATCATTACTTTATATGTTACATGACATGCTTCTCTTTCTATATTGTTTTCCTCTTCAATGGGTTCTTCATCATCATCTTCTTTTCCTTCTTCTTCCTCCTCCTCCATCACCGCCTCCTCCTCCTCTTTTTCTTCAATGGAAAAAGTCACTTGCATGCATTACAAGTCCAAGACAACAACCTTCATTACCGGATGGCCGCTTGGCGATGAGACTGTAGCTCAGCTCTGTCACCGATGCGGGTACCTTCTTTTTCTTTACTTATAATAAACTTTTCTTCTTTCTCTTGTTTATCTTGTTTCTTTAACATATGTACATTTTCTAATTGATTCCTTCATGGTTTTTATATGTTTACTAATCTTTATGGACCTAGCTATTCTGTATATAAATCTTGGGGATCATGTTGCTGTTGGGTGTTCTTCAATCACAAAAAACTCTAGAGATAAGTGTGGGAAAGGGTATTGTACATTATGGCCTAGTATGCATATTGGTACAACATTTTCTTCTTGGTTGTGTGATATTGCCATACCATTCATCAAGTTCGCTAGTGTAGCTATCTAAAAGCTTTTACCTTTATAATTAAGATATGAAACAGATACCTTTGTAATTTTCATAATGAAAGTTTTCATGATAGATTGAATTAAATGGGTATCCCATGAGACACAAGATTGCAGGCCAGTCACGAGATATTTTTCTTCTAAAATTAACAAAAATGATATTTTTTATATGTTTAATGCTCAATAAAATATATGAAAATTGAAAACTATGATGTGTATAGAAAAAAATTTCAATTGAATTTACTAAACAGTGATGGTTGAGTAGTGAAGTTTACAGTTAGTCTAACAGGTAACTGCAACAAGTTTCTTTAATGACTAGTTAGTATTCAAATTGTTGTAATAAATAATTGATTGTTGTCCTGAGTATTATTGTGTTGGGTTCTATGATAGAATTGGATTCTAGAGAAGCATTATTGGCATTTGCATGAGATGTTTTCACTTCTCCATCACTGTGTTTTTCCTTTTCATAGTAAAAGGAAAATCAAACACAAAGATAAAGTTTGGTACATTGATAAAAGAAAAATCAAAATCTTTGTTTTCTGTTTGTTGTTTGTTGTTGTTGTGAATATGTTCATTCCTCAGTTCTTGCTTCAGCAACACACATGATACGGTATATTCTTTCTGATACATTAAAATTCCTACGGTAATATACATTGCTCCCTTTTAAAATGCTTCCCTATGAACCCAGATAACTGATATTTCATTTAAAGACAAAATTGTTAATTTTATTTAAATTAAGAAATTAATAAATGTATATATATATTTTTTTATTTTGAAAATTGGATCTTCAAAGTTAGATTTGATTTGGAAGATTGATAACGAACAAGGAAGATGAATTTCCTGTTTTTGGATTTTTTTTTTTTATTTTTTTAGATGATAGTACATGCACTCACGTAACTACTAATCAATTAGCCTCTACAAAGCTAAATGATATTATAGGCATTGTCTATTCGGTCATCTTTATGAGCAGAATTAATAATTATTTCATCATTTAAATTTATATGATATAGTTAATCGTAAAGTTCTTAATTTAAACATTTTTTTTTCTGAACAAACAATTTATTTATTTCAGCTACGCAATTGTGCTTTCCTAATTAAGAAAAACTACTCAAAGATTAGAAAGACGATAGTTTTTTAGAAGTGTTCTATTGCTCTTTAATTTCTTAACAAATGGGTTACAAAACAATTTCTTTCGTTTTAACTTTTATGTATTTTGATTTCTTTAACTTTATCTTTTTTTTTTTCGCATTTAGCGCTCAATTTTGTAATTACTAAAACTAAATTACCCGCTTCAAATACAGACCAACAATGATGAGAAACATAATTTTGGAT
>Ga0123340_1006377_pt1 | contig 11265 bp, 7 predicted proteins | sample SirMexnodulemix_FD_89961 | JGI IMG/M metagenome (GOLD analysis project Ga0123340, IMG submission 89961) | Root nodule microbial communities of legume samples collected from Mexico - Siratro Mexico nodule mix | ecosystem: Host-associated > Plants > Roots > Nodule | place: Mexico: Nepantla... | reverse complement strand
CAATACACCAATTAAAATACAAGTATGTATTTATGTGTATTTATATAATAATCCCTTAAATCTATCTCAATAATATTAGATTTTGACTATTGACAAACAATAAAATATCTTAGGTTCATCCAATACTAAGGCGACAAGATGGGTATGGTGTGGATGATAATTAGTTCGCCAGTTTAAGTGGGGCATGACTTTGCTTTGCAAACTATTTTTTTTAAATTGTATATATTTGTAAATTATTAAAATTAAAATAAAAAAACACTATAATGTAAATAATTACAATTTGTGTATTATATTTTCTGATGAATATGCAATCTTACTGTAATCTAAAATGTCAACACTTACTTGCACGTATGTGAAGTCAAAAAGAAAAAAATTCAATCGTAGTATGAATGAGTTGTTGAAACTTTCTCAGCATAATTGTCCAAATTAAAATGTTTTCCGTAATGAAACTAATAAAGTAAAACTTACTGGTAAGTTAAGATATAAATGAAATAAATGGAAAATTAACTTACAATGTAGTAGCAGTATGAGTTTAAAATATAAATAATTAAAAAGAATAAAGAAAAAGAGTAGTAGAAATGTAGTAAGTTAATATTGGAAATGTAAAATATAGAGAACGAATTGAAGAATACCAAAGAATTGAATATTTTTTATGGAATATACTTTTTTATTTCTATAAAGTTTTCATTTCTCTTTTATTTTAAATTTTTATATGAAAGTTTACTTTTTTTTTAATTATACTAGTTTGGGAAATTTGCCATTATATGTTGTATCGTTAAGTTTGGTCTATCATCTTATTATATGTTGTATCGTTAAGTTTGGTCTATCATCTTAGTATTTGATGGAGGATACTATGACTAAAATCAAATTCGGATAAAAGGTAATATTATAACATATAAAAATTATGAAGATTAAAATAATAAAATAGACATAATATAGAACCAATGAAATATTTAAGTCTTAATTTATATGAAAATTTTAATATCTTTAATATTATGTTATTTGTTTTATAAAAAGAAAATTAAATAATTTTATAACTTGTTTGTTTAGTTTATCTACAAAAAATATTTTTTTTATTACATAATTTTTAAAAATACGAATAATTCTTTTTTCAATTTCTCAAGTTCAAAATACTATTTTATCTTTATATTTAAAATTTATTTGTTAGTTTTTCGTTTTTTTAAAACAATTTATTTTAGTTCCTTTGTCTAAATGATATAAACATATCAAAATAAATATTTAATAAAAAAATAATCATGTTGTTGAGTATGTGATAATATGCTTGTAAAATTAAAGTATATTATTATCTAAATAATTTATAATACTTTTTACATTTTTTCTTTTTTTTTTCAACGAAATCGGATTGAGGATTTTATTCAATAAAAATAAAATACAAATTTAAAATTCTTTTTATTTAGATTAGTAATTTTGAAGCTTTTTAATTTGAGTAAAGTGAAAAATCTATAAACAAATTGAACTTATATAGATCAAAAACTTTCAATGAAACGATTAAATTGTAAGAAAAAAGTTGTTTTCATTTTGACAGAAGTTTGATTTTTCTAGAGAAATAGGAAAATAAAGGTTATAGATATTTTGATTTTTTGTATAATTTGGATAAGAAAATGAATCTCAATAAACTGAAATGGTATTACTGGAATTAAAAGGATTTGCAGAAATACTATTGGAATTAGATAAATTTGTTTTTTTTTTTTAAGAAAACTTTGAATCGGGAACAAGAAAAATATATTAATAATTACTCAAGATTCAATGAACAATAAAACACCAATAAAAACCATCATTTTTGAGAATTTAAAGAAATGTGAAAAGGTAAAAGTAATTTATGAAGGAAACATTAAAAACTTGAGTAGATGACGAAAAAGGATATGAATGTTGTTGTTCTATCAGTTATTTTGTTTTTCAGGGTTACAAAAATTTAAGTATTTATTTGTTTTATCACACCCAAAATATTACACTTAATTAACTTCTATTTATAAACTAAGTTCCATGGTTATTTTCTTTGTAAAAAAAACAAAATCTTGTTATCTTATGCAAATACACGTGTTTAAAAAGTTTTTTTTTTTTCACTATAACTTAGTATAGTCCCTCTAACTTACACTATCATTCTTGTAGCATCTTTTTGGATTTTTCGAATTTCTAATTTTAATCCAAAATTCTTTAACCTTAACTTTTCAATATATGATCTTAAGAAATCAAATCATCATATCTAATGATTTTTTTTTTATTTTTATAAAAGCCCATTATTTGAGAACACCTTCTAAGGTTTCTCTTATTTACTTATAACACTTTCTAATAACACCATTCAATGATATTTTGGGAATTAAATGAATGTATTTTCTTAAAGTATAATGTAAGCCTAATTTCACCTAAACTCTCACGCGTACGAAGCCATCACTACTATGAAAAAAAGAAAGTAAAGGTGGATTGAAGCTATATTATGATTCAAAATCTTCATTTTTTGTCGGTTTATACAAAATAAAGCACCTTTATAGTAAGGATAACATAGAATAACTTCTCATATTTGATGTGCATTGTGCATTATAAACACTAGCTAGAAACATTTCCAACAATGTGTAATTTTTTAAATCTATATCTATGTTTTTATAAATGTGTAATACCTATCGTGGCTGCCGTCACATTTTATATATATATTCTTGTTTAGGCGGTGTTATAAATTTTAATATGTCTATTCCCACCTTCTCTCGTTCTTTGTACTTTGAGTAGCTATAATTTTTATAATTTATTTTACATATAAAATTTTCCTTCATTAATATATTGGTTGATTAGCTTTATAAAAAGGGATAACTATATTAAAGTTTTCACGTAAAGTAAGTCATCAAAGTTTCAAAGTCAACTTTTTAAAAAATATAACATCAAATTTGAGTACCAAAACTTTTTAAAAGAATGATAACATGTTGATAAATTGTTGAATAATTTTTCTTAAACAAGGTTCTTGAATTTTTTTTATTCAACATCTAAATTTTTCTATTAGTGAAACTTTTAAGAAAAACATCAATAATTAAATGTCATGGTACTATGCTCTTCCTGTTTCTTAAGTGTGAAACAAAGGGAAATCAGACTTAAATGTATGCACAATAATCCTTGAGTAATTTATCTTTAATCGTCCATGTAAGTCAAAAACTTCCATCACTTTCTGCCTCCTCTACTCTAAGATAGTTTAATTTGAGATGTGACACACAAAATTCACTTAAAGAAAAAGAAAAGGTTTTTTTTTTCATAACGTGCAGAGAAACAAGAAAAAAAATTAAAAAAAAATGAGGGAATTGTTTTCATTCTTTTTCGTTTTTGAGAGAAGTTGATTTTGTCCTTTTGGATTTAAGTTCTAAGATTGTTGAAAAGTAGTGTATTTTAGATAAGGAAAACAAATAAATTTATATTTGTGACACTGTTCAAGAACATGATTGATAGAATATATGGGCATACTTATAGATATAAGTAATATTAAATCTTTTAAATTAAGCACAGGAACAAGAATGATTATATACCTACCGTTTTCTCCGTCCCATATTTTTTTTTTAATTTCTAAAATACTTTTAATTTATTTAAATTTTATTTTAAATTTATATAACTATAATTTCTCGATTTTAATTTAACATTAAAAAGAATAAAATGTGTATTCTTTTAAAATTAAATTTTTATAATATTATTTTCATTTTTATAAAAAATATTTAATAAATATTTGGGTGCTAGAATGCAGATATGGATAAACTTGTTACTTGATAGGATAATAATGAAATACAAATTTTACTCATCAGGTATCAGAGATAGTGATAAGTATATTTATACTTTAGAGTGGGGTACAAAGTATAATAAAACTAACATCTTCTTCAACATATTGTCATCCTTAATTTTGGAAAGATGGAGTTGTAAGTTTGGTGTGGTAATGATGATATATGAGAGCTATGGTCTGATATCATTTGAGTTCATGTTGACAGTGACGTTCGAGAAAACGTGCCTCATACATAACTTATTTGTATGAAATGAAATTATTTATATATCTCTGCGGTTGATTTAGTAATAAGAAAACTGTAGTTTTTATTGTTCATAAGAACCTTGATGCAAAATTATAAATTATCCATTGATTTAAAGATTTATTTGTATCCATTTAAAGCTCATTCAAACGTGTCTCATGCATAAAAGTCATACAGGAATTATGTAAGACTGATTATGATAAACGTGTCACCATAACATTTAATGTAAATTTATTTCTATTAAAAGTCTCAATAAACTTAGATATTAAATAGAAAAAAATTCAAACATGTATATGATATGAAAAAATTATTTAGAGAAATCAACTAACGTTTCAATTATAAATTTACATTAAGAAAATATTAAAAGAAGATGGATCTCCTATACAGATGTATGTACATTTGACTAATTTGGAATTAAATATTGATAACATGAATATTGGTGGAGATGATATTTGGAGACCCCACAATAATTTTTCATCTTCTATTGTTTTCCTATGGAAGAACTTCTATCCATATTTTAATATAGGCATACATGCAGTGAGGTGGTTGAGGACAAAAGTGTTTGATATGGTTGCAGAAAGGGTGGTGTGCTAGGAGAGGTGCCATGCTTTGCCACCTTTCATGTTGAATTTCTTGAGCCTTCCAAAGAACATAACCAAGATAAGGATGATCTTTCCTTGGTCACTCCATCTACCAGAAAATCCAACCCATGAATCTTTGCACGTACCATCGCTTTTCAACTGTCTTGCGCAGCTGTATCCCGTTGAGAACCCTACGTTCCCATAAGCACTGCACATTTTTCTCACAACATTGACTTAACACAGTTTGCATTCGGTAATACTACTATACTATCTCAAGCAAGTAACATGAACTATAATATGTGTTATGAGTTAGTTTTCTAAGAAAATGATATAGAGAAGAGGGTTCCTTGCCTGATGACTTCGAGGGTGATGTTGAGGACATTAAAGTTGAGGGGATCCTCTTTCAAGCTTTTTCTCTCAGTGATGCAAACCAGAATAATGAATATGGCCAAGTATGAGAGTTGAGATAATACAACACATTCCAATGCGCTTTTTCTGTTTCTCTTCACATCATTTTTCTCCTCTCTTACAGGTAAAAATGAAGTGTACGGTGGAAGGTACCTGTTTGATCCATCAACAGAATCATATCAGAACAACTATCTCCACTCACTGTATCTTTAACAGCTGTCATGTTCCTCCATGGATCCTCATATTCACGTTACCAAATTATTATCAACTAAAGATGCATACGGAATAACTTTTCTTTCCAAAATATGAAGAAATCCAATGTATAATTTATTAAATTCTTACTGTTTCAAACACAGTTTTATTAACGCCTATATATATAAACATAAGGTATACTCTACGTTTTTTATTTTGCTTTAATTTTAGGAAAAAAATGGTTCATTTGTCTCTTTAAAGAAAATATATAAAATTACACGTGCCAAGCAGTTAAGGATATGACATGATGAGCCTGGTAGGTATTATTAATTAGTGAGATTTAGTCAAAGAAGCATCGAATGCTGGCTTAATATTAAAGAAAACATTATCTCCTGACTGCTTATCTCGAGCAGAGTATTTAAAGTATGAGTGATTCCTCTGAATATTATTATTAAAAAACCTGACTCTTTAGACAAGGAATATAAATACTTAAAAGTAACATGCCACTACAACAACTGAGACATGAACTAGGGTTGTATGTATAAAGTATTATAGCATACAGATCAAAAGAAATAGAAACACACACATCAAAAAATATTACACTATAAATGTATATATATAACCTATGTTTCGTCTTAATTTGTTACAAAATTTTATGAAAGAAATCACGTTTTAAAGTAAATGCTTTCAAAAGGTTTTATTTGCCCTTGATTTAGCTTTTGAAAATAATATTTGGCCTTGATGATGGTAGTAGAGATATCGGTGACTTACATCATCACAATGAACAGTACTAATATGGCTGAAGAGATGGAGGAGAGATCGAAAACAGATTCACCAGCGTGTCTGGCGTTTGATACTTGAAACAATGACGCTACCACTTTCTCATACAAATTCATACCCTCCATCACGTTGGACTTCCATTCCACGGACCAAAACATCACAAACTGTATAACACTCAAACCAAACACTGTCCAAACCAGGAGGCAACAACGATAAACAGACAACAAATGTCTATACCCCAAGTTTTCGGAATTCTTCAGCATGTGTGAGAATTCCTCTTTTCTGGTGACTTTTTTCAAAACCATCAGCACAAGTGTGAGACACGGTGGATACAGGGTGTTACCTAGAAACACATGTGGGAGGAGAAGGAGGAGAAGCCCCGAATTATTCTTGAAAACCATCATGTTCTCGTTGGTGGGGACAAAACCACAACTAGCAAAAGTGGAAACCACGGTAAACAAAGAAAATGTTCCAATTTTAATGCCTTTATTTTTCAGTACTTGTCTTGCACTGGCTACCACACTCATATACAAAGCCGCCAAACTAACGCCAAGCAATTGAACAAACACAAGATAACCTAACACCACGTAAGTCAAATAACGAAGACAGTTATACTTAAGTCTAACGCACGCAACATTATCAGACGGTGTGTGGTCTTGTGAAGTTGAATGAGGAATAGAAACTAAACCAAGCTCAAGCTCAATTGGAGTGGCATTGGTCGGGGAGTGGTCTGAGGGTGAAGAAGGATTGATGCTAAGTAATTTGTTTTGGAGAATAGTGTGTGTGAGTTTACTCCTAGCAAGTAGAAGGTCAAGCATGGAAGTGAAAACTTCCCCACCAAGAAACATGAGAAGGGTGAGGAGAATTAGTTGAGAATTGGAGAAAACCTCCATTTCTACAGCTACCATGCTAGAAGTGGTGGAAGCAGAAACTGAGGTGTAGAAGAGGTCCAAGTCATTAGGGCTAGAAGGGGTCCTTGGCTTTGAAACCTTGAGACCCAGAAAACCTATCACAGAAAGGATCAGAAAATAGAAAAGTTGGAAAAGGAAAGGGTGGAAATGGAAGGCCAGAAAACGAGGGAAGAACCGAAAAAGAGTAGAAAAAAATAAGAGTTTATCGTTCATGATTGTACTTTATTGAAAGTACAACAAAGTACGCCCTAGCTAGCTTTGTGTGGTGTGGATTATCCGTCAAAATGGAAGCCATTATATAGCTACAAAATTCGGTGCATGTGGGCTTGTGATAACAAGATTGTGCAAAGGAAGAGAAAGAACATGGTTAATCATGAACTTTCTATAATGTTTTAAAAGCAACCTAACGTCATATTCATACAAAAAGGAGTGGGTGGCGCCGGTACATGCATATTAAAAACAACACTGATTGACCTTATTAAAATCGCTGTTTATTGACTTCTCCCAATCATCACTCCCTAAAAAACACCTTAGTACATTGCCACAAAGTTTTATATTATTTAACAAGTGTTGAATGTTAGCATTTATACAAACGTAAGGCATATACAGGTTATTGTTATTATTATAACTCATATAGAGAGTCCACGTATATCATTGTTATTTGTAATTAATGCTGTGCACAAATTCTGCCTTTATCATTATTCAAATTTTGTATTGGTTATAGTAATAACTAATAATGTGATGTGCTACAAATATGGTAAATTGAGAGCTCCCTTCTCTTGACCTGCTTTATCTCTGTAACTTGCTACCCCTTCTGCTTTTGCGACCTTCTCGCTTTTCTTTTGTATGTTTCCGTAAAGAGGTTCAAAAAAATTCATATTTATCTTGGTGAAGTATAACATTTATGTTTCACTTTCGTTCTGATGAAATAATAAATTTATCCTGTTGCACTATCCCAAATATTAATCAAACATAACATAAAAAATGCAACAAAAATATAATATTATTTCATAATTTCTAAAATATAATATTACCACATATTCACATAATTCCTTTTCTTCAAAGTCAAATTTCAAAAAGGAGATTATAATTACATAAATCTTGAAATAAAATATCAAATAACAATTACACAAATGTAAAGTGTTATAGAAAAGGATAAACAATTACACATAACTAAAATTATGACTACTACAACACCTATTATTTTTGTCTTTAGACATGTTGAGTGGGGAAGTATCTTCAAAATTTTAACGAATTTGTTGGCTTGAATGAGTTGAGGAGAATGAATGAAAAATTGTATAGAGAAATAAGATTTCCTCTAATGAAACAAAACTAAAAGCCAAAGAAAAAAAAGATAAGTTTTTAGGATAACTAATAAACTAAACGCTTACACGATTAAACATTCAAAATTGATATTTAAGCATTTTATTTGATAAAAAATAAATGATAATATTAGAAAGAAGTATACCCTAAAAATTATTTAATTTAATAAGATTGAGGTTTTATATTTCCTGATATATAATTGTTTAAACGAAACTGCATAAAGAAAATGTGTAATTGAAGTTGTGATGAAGGAAAAAGTGCATAGGAGATATGAGTAAAGCTAATAGATATCAAATGAGTCAAACAATCGAGAGAAAAATTAAAAAATTATATAGCAAAAAAAAAGTTATTTAAAACAAAATAAATGACTAAAAAGAATAATGAAAATAAGTTTAAGTTACCTGATAAATCAACAAGTGTTTCAATAATTTGAAAGAAAGACAAGTATGATAACTAGAACAAAATGAATATGTACATATCTTTCACAGTTCCATATCCAATTTAAAAAGTCAAGTATTACTCATATTTATACCTACATCTAATCAACAATGAGATTCCCATCAAAATTAAAACAAGTTCTAATAATAACCTCAAATGCAAGTTTATTTATCATCCCTACTCTCATGAATCTTTTTGTGCATATTCTTTCTCTTTATCTAACTCTCACCAAAATCAAAACGAGTTCAAACAATACTCACTAATACAAATTTATTTATCATCCCCACTCTTATAGACCTTTTTGTGCATATTCTTTCTTACATAACATTCGCTATGTTCGTTATGTGTGTCTTTATTATCAATACATTTGCTAGCGTTTTTATGATAGAGTGTGTATTGTGTTCTCTCCCACTATTATTATCATAAACTTTCAATCTTGTTCATAGAATACGTCTTCTCCACATCAATACTTTACATTCCTAAGATAAGTAAAAAAATTCATTTATTAATTTACTTGGATTATATTGTTGAATAATTAAAAATCATAATTATATTTATTTCTTAATAAATATATTTGATATTTATTATAATCAAATATAATTAGATATTGTAAATAGGTACTTTGTTTTTTTTTTAGAGTTAATATAGTTTTTCCACATCACATAATTCCATAAATATTTTAAATAAAATATAATTTTGTAGCATTAAAAAATATTTAATCATTTTCTTAGAGGATATCTTACATTTATTGAATCACGTGATGAAAAAGTGATGAAGATTTATGTTTTACATATGTGTGTGTGTTTGGATTGTAAAAGTTTAGTAAAGTCACAATACTATTTCTTCCTTAAAAAAGGAAAATAAAAGTGAGAAAGTATCAAATAAATATTAGTCAAAAGTTAAAAAAAAAAATCTAAACAAAATCATTTCTTTTAAAAAGTCATATTTTACGTCAATTGTATTAACAGCTAATATAGAATGTAACTTTTTACGGTGGTTATACTTTTATATATTCATACTGAAACTCAATTTCCATATCAATTAATAATCATTATAGAACATATAAACAACATAACTGATATAAAAAGCTTATGATATAATTTATTTTATGTTCTTCCTAGCATGAAATTCCCTTCACTGGTTAGAATATTCAAAATAATGAATTTATAGATTTAATATATTTTCTCTAAATTTTTGTTAAAGTTTTACTTTTACCATCTAATCAAAATTTTGTCCAATTTTATTGTTTGGTTTTTTTACATATTTTTTTTATTTTGTTTCCAAGTAAACTTAACTAGGATAAGTGTATTCTGGTACCAGTCGTTCCTAGACAGATACCACATGGATGGATTTATTGTGATCAACAAAATTCAAAATATTACTATTCTATATTTTTATTAGCAAAAAGAGAATTATATAAATAAATAAAGAAAGAAGCATATGGGTCCTTTAAAACAGATGAATACTACCAAAGATGATTATTGAGTATAAATACTCAATAACTGTCACTAATGACGTTATCCTTAAAAATGATATGATTATAAATACTAACGTGTTAATATGATTAATTAAGTACCTCGTACCCAATACCCAAGAAGAAGAGTAATGATATGTTCATAAACAACCCGCTGGCGTAATTATAGGAAATGACTGCAACTCTTTAATTATATATAACTTAATTAGACCAAACTATAATGAAACCCAAGCGATAGAATCGGAGCAATAATTAGTCATTTACAAATCAAAATGTCTTCATTCAAGTTTACGTAATACGACTTTATTCATTATTATTTATAAAAACAGTTTTTTTAACCTAAATAATGTCCTTTGTTTAATCCAAGAGTCGTTCCTTTTCAATTATTAACGTTTCAATATTTGTTTATTTCAAAATTATTGATGTACTATTGTATTATAAATTTCAAGTCTCATTGATTTTTTTTTTCTTTTTCAAATATATCACTATTTGAGAACAATATTGTTATTAAAACCATGTCAAATAACTAATTATTAAAATCATGTCAAATGACTAAATTTGATTTTTATGAGAATTAACTTGTAGCTTGCATGAAAAAAAAAACATAGTTGACATAAAATAGACTAACAAATTAAATTCCTACATTTTATTAAATAATTGTACTTTTAACTAAACATAACATTATTAAACATTTCTTAGTCGATATGCTTTAGTCTTAAACATTAATAGATTTAGAACGGATAACTTCATTCGCTGAGTAATGAAACATCAATTACTATTTTAATTTACCACTAAGTAGGTTTTTTCCACAATTATTTTTCTAAAAGATAATTTATCCGTACGGGAATTTATCAAATATATGAACATCTTTCTATAAACCTTGGAACCTTTATTTGTGGCTCACTTAATTAATCATACCAATCTAAATATTTATTTATAATAAAATATTTGATGTTGGTAGATTTTGTTGATTGGTTTCCCAACTATTAAATCTAAAGGGAACTTAATTTGTAGGTTAAGGGGACTTCTATAAAAAAATTTTAACAATATTTATTTATTAAGGAGTGATCTGATTATATCTATGTAAACTTTACTAAAATGTTATACTATAACAATTTTACATAAAAAATAACAAGTATATTTTATAT
>Ga0123340_1006376_pt1 | contig 11266 bp, 8 predicted proteins | sample SirMexnodulemix_FD_89961 | JGI IMG/M metagenome (GOLD analysis project Ga0123340, IMG submission 89961) | Root nodule microbial communities of legume samples collected from Mexico - Siratro Mexico nodule mix | ecosystem: Host-associated > Plants > Roots > Nodule | place: Mexico: Nepantla... | reverse complement strand
GTAGGCGATAGTTGGATATTAAGAAGACTTTTAATGTAATTATGATAAATCATTAAACTTTTGTAGTCTTACATGAGCATAATAATTTTAATATTTGAATTATATAATACGTTTACACTAGATTTCAAATAAAATATCGAGTCATAAAAATAATTTGTTATCTTAAAGTTAAATAAAACATTAATAAATGTAATGATCTTAGATAAACTAATGTAATAAATTTTTGTAGTTGTATAAATATTATCAATCTAAAACTTAAAAGAAAAAGGTAAATCGTACATCCATCTAAAATTTCTTTATTATTTAAAAATTATTAAACAGGGAATGAACTGACTTCTTTAATTTTTTTAAACAAGTAAATTGTATTTTAAAGTACGACTTTTTATATTATCTTTTAAAATACGATTTATCTAGTCATCAAACAATTTAAAATTTACTTGTTCCTGTAGATTTCTTACCAAAATTTATCCTTATATATATAAATAGAAATATCATCTTACAAGAATAAATAAAAGTAAATGTTTCAGGGGAATTTTTTTTCTTTTTTTTTCTTTCCTGATTTTATTACCACTGTCTATATAATGAAGATAAATATTCTAAATTTATTCAGAAAAAGATATCCAAAGCAGAAAGAGCGAAGAAGTGAGGTTGTCTGAAGCCAAGACGAAGATGGAGGGTGTGTGTGGAAGGGGTGTTTGCGTCACATCATCTCTTCCGCGCTCATTAGGGTTTGCAAAAAGCACTGTTCCTGTATGCAGAGTCAGTTACCAACACCTAACACCATTTCCTTCACAATCTCATCTATTCTCGTATAACCCTCCACCATATGCCAAAACCCTCCGTACCAGAAACGCTACCAAACCCGCTATTTTCCTTCCACACTTAATTGCTTCTCTGGTTTCCTCTCTCTCTCTCTACTATTTCAATTTGCTTACCCTAATTTATCAGAACCTATCTGTAATTGTTAGTTATTGTATTGTGCAGCAACAAGTTGACCAGACTTACATAATGGTGAAGCCCGACGGCGTGCAACGTGGCCTCGTAAGCCTCTTCGTTTCTTCATTGCAATTTCATTCGTTCTGGTTTCGTGAATAGAGGAGAAAAATAATTGGAGTTTAAGCTTCTAGTTGTTTGCATGTTTCTTTTTATGCTTATCTTTAGGTCGTTTTGGCTCCCCGTTCACAATGCTGAATTTTGTTGTTGTGTTGAAATGGTATAGGTGGGAGAAATTATTTCTAGGTTTGAGAAGAAGGGGTTTAAGTTGACTGGCTTGAAGCTCTTCCAGTGCTCTAAAGATTTGGCTGAGGTTTGTACTTGCTTGTGTAAATATATGTGTTGAGTGCGTTGTTTATTTTTATTGTTGGGATTAGAGGGTGCTGGTAGGAAAGGAGGAAAAGAGAGAGAGGAGGCTCAGTGATATTCTATCAAATTGATTTGGATTATAATAATCACTATCAAATGATATGAAGTATTAAATCGATGGTCGTATTTAAACTAATAATGCAATTAACTGTAAATAACTATGGAAATCCTTTCTTTGATTAGAAAACTAAATGAGCACACAAAATATTCTGAAGATATTCTATGATATTCAAAGACATGCAGAGGACACAACAGTGACACTTCTTCTATAAAGTCTAGGTTGTTATAAATTAACACAAAAGCAACTCTAAGTTCAGTAATGAATGCAATAGGAGACGTGCTCTTGTAAAGGTGCATGCCGGGAGAAGTATCCTCGTTAGGGAACACAATGGGAGAGAAGCCAAACCACATTTTGCTATAGAGCCAATCTGGAAAAGGACAGGTTGGAACAGACCCAACATGTTCTTAGACAGGCTCAAACAGAGTCCATCTGTAGTAAGAGGGGGACTGGAGCAGAATTCTACAGTTCAAAATGCAGCTAGAGCAGAGTAAAAGAGATTAGAAGAGAAACAGCATCTGGGTTTGGTGGAGGTGAGTGAAGATTTAATGAGATCCGTAAACTTGAGACAAGAGGCTCTCTTCAAGATGGGATACTATGGTCTGATTATGGGGTCTTGGGTAGGGAAGGAGAAAAATAGAGAAAGGAGCCTCCTAATACTAATCTATTAATAATTGAATACTTGACCATATGATGTGGTGGACTTACATCTCGTGTTTGCTGTAATGTTGATTCTCTCGTTTTTCTCTATCTTAATGTGCTTATTGTATTTATAAGTCTTACGGTGACTGTTTATGGTTCCAGGAGCATTACAAGGACCTAAACCAAAAGTCATTCTTCCCCAAGCTCATTGATTATATTACTTCAGGTCCTGTTGTTTGTATGGTATAAACCCGATCCTGTAGAATCCCAATTTCACCTACATTTTTGTAATGTACCTGCTGAATTTGTTTTCTCGTTTTGCCATGTTTGCAAGGCTTGGGAGGGTGTTGGAGTAGTGGCATCCGCACGTAAGCTTATAGGGGCCACCGATCCTCTTCAAGCTGAACCAGGCACAATAAGAGGAGACCTTGCTGTTCAAACAGGAAGGTAAGGCCTTTAATTATTTGCCTCTAACTTTCGCTTTTGAGATTCTTGATTCTTTTAATAATCAAGATAGGCTGCAGAGCATGTCTATTCCTCGTTGACTTAGTAACAGGATTCAGGAGTGACAAGATTTTTGTGTTGGACTTGGCAGGAATGTTGTTCATGGCAGTGACAGTCCCGAGAATGGCAAGCGTGAAATAGGTAAGGCCTCTTAACTGTACATTCTGAGGTTGAAACCATGGATAAATCCAAGTTTGTAACTTCAGTTAGTGTAGACACACGATTTAACTCATTTGTACCCTGTGCTTGTAAACTTGCAACCGTTTGAGATTTAACTGGAGAATCAAGATACATTTCCAATTGTTAGCTTGGTTTAACTACACAGACAATTGTAATGCCTATTGAATACATTATTAGATCAAGATCTATGCAATAATCCAACCCATTGTTGTTCTGAACTTATACCAAGTTCGCCAATAAATCAAATGCTGCCTTAGACCAGCTTACCATCTATGTTATTAAGGTTGTAATCATATATAAAATTATATTCTTAATCTTTTTGAAAATGTCATGCAAACCAAATAATCTGGTTTGTTAAAGATAGTAAATGTTTTGTTGACTTCTCCCAAATTATTCTTTTAAACAACAATGGGTTGGGATGACATTTTCCCGTTTAATTTCTGGTGTAGTTTTGGGCACTGAGATCTGATGTTAGTAAACAGGATACTATCGTGTTTGGAAATAATATTTTAATAGTTAGGGGAATTTGTGTAGATGATACTCATAATAATATGATCCCTGATTAACTGTTATTTCCATGTATGACAGCTCTATGGTTCAAGGAAGGCGAATTATGCGAATGGACCCCCGTTCAAGCACCGTGGCTTAGAGAATAATAAAATCACAGATCTCCAGTTACAATGTTCATGCCATTTCTAGTTTCAATAATCTATCAATTGTTTTCCGTGGCAAATGTAGCACTACACTTCCGTGTTTAAACACTCACTCAAATTTTGTTAAATTTTGCTCGACTCGGATTCTTCTATCCCATACCAATCATTTTCTGTCATGTCTGATTTAAATGGGACATGTTACCTGAATACTAAAGTGCCACTGCAACGGGCACTTGCAGATTGTAAATAACTGCTGTGATCAAAGAAAAAATAGAGAATCCACCATCTGGTGAAATTCACTCATGAAAACGAGTCGAACCAGTGAACAGGAACAATAACCAAAACAGGCAAAAGGTTCATAGCATACATTTCTTTAAGTTACGGAAGGATTTTTGGAGTAGCGGAGTCTCAGATCACTGGAGATACATGCACTCTCGCTAATTGACTTTTAACTATTTCAACTCGTCCAATTTACTCACTGATTTTGCCAAACACTAATCATTTACCAAACTTTGTTATAAAAACTACAGTATCTGATCTACTTGAAACATGGTCTACACCTGAAGTGTAAAGAGAAGAATGAGATAAAATACAACACATTTTCACGGGGAATTTAACTGCTAGCAGCAGTGGAAGGTATACATATTTGTGTTGGCATAGTTACTCCTTTCATTGCTTACAGGTCATACATACATCTTTAATCCGACATTTCACAATCTTGCAGAATTTGAACACCGACCACTTCACTTCTGTAATCATATTCAACTGAAGTTGATGAGATAGATTCAGAACTTCTATTCTCCGTTGAAGCTGTTGTCCTTGCAGAAGATGAAATACCTGCATGTCCCGTATCCACAACTTTGAAGAAATTTAGAATTGAAAGGTTAATTTGTCTACGCGGTTCCGAGTTCCCACAACAAACAGAGTCACTAACCCTAGGCGAAGAGTTATCAGACTCTCTGTCCATCATCGTTGTCTCGGAAAAAGGAGCCCTTTCTGGATTAAAATCTGGCTGATTTGCCTCTTCAGCACAAGGTGAACTAACTGAAGAATCATCTATAATCTCATTTGTATCGAGTCGCGCACCAATCTTTAGCTTCAAGAGAGTAGCCTCTGAATGGAAGGAAAGACAATTTAATAAGATATTATCAAGTCTGGTACGCAAACAGTGCTTTTAATTAAGCACTGACGCAAAGAGTGGTACGGAGTATGCCCAATCTCAGGTTAGTTGTTTTTCATATTGGATCTAAACTTGCAAAAACTGAACATTTCATTATTTTCTTTTAGGTTCTTTACTCTACTTTTTTCAATTGAAAATTAAAATCGTCAACCTAAATTTTCTTTAAGCGAATTCAGAGAGAGAGAGAGAGAGAGAGAGAGTACCGTAGATGGAGAAGGTGTCATCTTTGAGAACCTTGGAAGGAGAACCCTCTAAGGTTTCCAGTGACGAAGTGGATGCCCTGATTCTGCCGAACATTGGGTTTGGTTCTGTGGGGGTCGGGTAATCGGCAACGCAGAGATGAGAGAAAAGCATAAATACACAGAGAAGCAGATTTTGTTGGCGCCTTTTCGGATTCAATTACGGAATTAAAGCGGGAATCGTACCCCCCACACTTCTTTTTCTGGACTTCAATATTTTCCTCTTCTTTTCTTTTCAGAATTTTTTTCCCTTGAAAACAACTCAACCAAGTACGCGGTTCTCTTTTGGGCTGGGCCATAGTCCACCTACGTGTCACCTTTTACGTAATTACTTCCTACACCTCACTTTTGAACCTGCACCTCCAGAGTTTTCAAAATAAATATTTCCCTTATTTAAAGTAATTTCCTGATTGTGTGTTCTGAAAATTTTTTCAAAATTCACTTTTTAAAATTCATAAAATACATTCTAAAACACGTTTTTTAAAACATGATATAATTTTCGAAACAAAATTTTCAGAATAATTTTTTTGAAACACAATATATTTTAGAACAGGATTTCTAAAACTTTACAAAATGTATATAATAACTTTTGTAAGACGTTTTTATTAAGCATATAATGTGTCCCAGATAGAGTGTCCTGAAACGATAATTTTTTTTCTTTTCTTTTTTTAATTGCAATATTCTCCTTCTCTTCTTCCTCTGCAATGGTGATGGTGCATTAATGTTAATTACAATGATGGTGGCAGGTGATGGGGTGCAGCAAAAGGGTAATTCAGTCACTTCACCATCAAATTGTTGGGTACATTTTCAAAAATGGACAGGAACTGATTTCTCATCTTTTAACAGGTTAGGCAACAGCTACTTACGTCTCTCCTTCAATTTTTGTTTTGTTTTTTGTTTTAAATTGCATCCTGCCTTGTTTATTTTTTAAAAAATTATTACAAAATTAAGTCTTAGAACAAGATGAATATGTTGGTATGTCTTTCAGAATAATGTTCGAGAATCCATTTAAACTCTCTTAAAAAATCCTCTGATTTTATTTTCTATTTTAATTTATATGAAAGTAATTTTAAAAAAACGTGAAAATTGGTGCACAAGATATTTCCTTAAGAGAACGATTGGTACATGAGAAAAATTTAGTTTTTCAGCAATTTAAAGTTGAAAAAACATTTTTCTCTGTTTTTTTGTTTCTTGGAGATAATTTTTTAAAGTTTTCTAAAAATCATTCTCATTATTAGTAGAGGTGGAAATATTTCTCAAATTAAAATAAAAGTTTTATTCATTAATATTGCTTTTATTAAATCAATTAAGGTGATAAAAAAAATAAGCTTTTTAGTAAAATAATGCATTACATTTTTATTCGTAGGAAACTTGTAAAAATTTCAGGAAATATTTTTTATCAACCAAGACAGATCTTAGTCATTTCTAAAATTCATAATTGTCCATTCCTTAAAATTAAAAAATAAAATAAAATTGTACCCAACACCCTCGAAGAGTTAGTACTCCATGTCATGTTTCCAGACCAACCAATACCAGTGTGGTTTAGTTCGCCAGGTTAGTTGAAATGCGATGAAATAAAAATTAAGTAACTCTCCCGAAAACTGTGAAGGGAATTGGAGAGAATTTTGCAAAACATTATTAACAAATTAAACTCAGCTAGCACAAATCAAACTGAGATTTAATGTGTGCAAACAACAATCATGCTTTAAAGCTATTCAGAATGGACAGTTCTGTTGAGTTTCGAGACATAACTTTGGTCAGTGTATCAAAGGTTATACAGGTATAGTTCGCGTGGATAATGCTTTTGATACAAAATATGAGGAATTGCTAGTGAGGGATTGAAACTACCTCTAGTTTAGGCAATATATATTTAGGCAACAAATTAGTGTACTTTTTTATAAAGACAACAGAAAGATAGAAAGGCAAGAGAGAGGTGTATATAATATAGTCTTTTGACGCATCAAGTTATTATTAGAATGAGATATAATTAGATATTAAAGGTATTATATATAATTAGTTATTTTGTTTTCTTCATTGTTTAAATGGTTAGGAAATTGTTATCATATATAACTCTCTTTTCTATGTAAACAATATCTTTGAATCAATGAATTTTTTTACTTCTTCCTCACTTTGTAGTGATTTTTCCACATAGATCCCAATAATTGTTTTATTTTCTGCCATGGCTGTCATGGATGAATCTAATCCTCTCTACATTCACTATTCTGATAATCCTGATTTGATGCATGTTTCTCATCCTCTATATGGAGACAATTATAGTTCTTGGAAGAATGTGATCAAAGGGACACTTCTTAGTGAGAACAAATATGGTTTTGTAGATGGTTCTATTCCAAAACATGTTGGATGTAGTGCACATTCTCTTTGGCTTTACAATAACAACATCGTTGCTTCATGACTCTTGAATTCCCTTTCAGAGGACATGCATGTGAGTGTTCTATATTGTTCTTCAACTAAGCAAGTTTGGAGTTATCTTCGACAACACATTGAACACAATGTATCCTTGATTTCTTAACAAAAATGCAATCTTATTTCGCTTCAACAATGATCCATGTCAATCTTATCATATTAAGGTTAAGTTCAATTTGGAAATCTTTAATTGAACTAAAGTGTGCTCATAAGTGTACCTGCAACAACATCCAACCATGATCTGATTATGATTAAATGGAGTATGTCATGCACTTTCTTACAAGTCTTAATGAAGCCTATTCTTTGATTAGGGATCGGATTCTTTCAATGAATCCTTTTGCCTCCATCACCAAGGTGTTTTCTCTAGTCATCCAAGAAGAGAAGTGTCAGAAGATTGGTAGTTTAGTCAATATTGAATCTTCCAATACCTTCTCAGTTAAGAATAATGTTTATTTCAAAGCAAGAAAGATAGACCCGCGTTTGCTCACTGTGGAATCATCAGTCATGTCAAGAATAAGTGTCACAAGTTGATTGGTTATCCATCTAACTAAAAGAAGACCAAATCTTCTTTAGCTTCTATTAATTGAGCTTCTTCTAGTCCTGTGCAACAAGTTGCTTTTGTGGTCAACAGAAAGAATGTTTGCTCTTCTCAACTTTCAGCGCAGCAGTACCAATAATTATTAAATCTCATCCAAGGTCTAATACCAAATGTCACAGTCAATTACAGTCAACTTTTCCTAATAGTATGATTATGTCAACATTAGATACTCTTCTCTCTCACTTAATATAATAAAGCTTTTCAATAATACCCATTTCATGAATAAGCCGAGGAAATATCTTAATCCATCCTTAACCGCGTGTCTTAATTTGTTAAACAACTTGCAAAACATATTTTATTTACACTAGAGGAGTATGAAAGAACAATAAATTTAAGAAAAGGATGGGCCACCCAAATAGTATTTTGAGTTGCAAGGCCATTGATGCTCTCTTAATCAAGTGATAGACTGCATACCCTTGTTAAACATTTTTCTCAAAATTTCAAATAATGGCAATGTAACTACTCAGATATGAAATGTGTACAATCACGAAACATTCTAAAATTCCAAAAGAATACTTGTTGAGGAGGCACCGCAATCTTATTGTGAATGCTATCAATGTCAATCAAACTAGTTTACCGTATATAAGAGAGATATTTTGAATTTACCTTTCTTCAACTTCGCAGAAGTGACCGGAATCAAAATCAACAAACTAGATTGATAGATCTTCCTATTTGATCCCTTCAAAAAGTTATTTTACTTGCCTCTGGTCTTAACATTCTTAGCTGCGAAAACGTCAAGTGAGGTCATAATTAGATGCAGCTAGTTTAGTAGGATGGAGAGGTATCTTAATATGAAATTGACACATAAAAGCGACCAATGAATGAAAGCACTCCAAAACAGGTAAGGCGTGGGATTTTGAAATGCAAGAGATTATAAAAAAAAAATCAATCTTAAAAGGTTTATTGGTATCTATTATCAAAAGTCTGTTTTAAGCAAGTCATAGCGCCACCTTTTAATCTGCCAGCTTTGGACAAAGCTTCTTCTGCAAAAGGCTTCCACTGTTCTGCGCAAGAATAATTGATTCCAAGTCCAACGCTAAGTCCCCTTAGTAGATGCACTGTCCGAAGTACAGAAAACAGTTCTTCTGGAAAGGACTATCGTAAAAAGGCACAGAAAAAAACGAAAATTCAGTAAATAAAAATTAACAGCATAAAATATTAACAAGCCATTACCTGCTTATTCCATCTTTACAGATATCATTAACTAACATGCATCAATAGTTACTACATTATTTAATAATTTGATTCAGTGCCAAAATATTTTCATCTACTAATAATGAGTTGTAAAAGAAAAGGTTTTCCACCAGCAAGTTGGACGTAAAAGAAACTAGTCTTTTTTTCACATTGTAGTTATTACAACATTCAAAAGTACCGCATTATCATTACACTTAACATAGACTAACCAAAACAATCAAAATATGATATTAAATTGTTGGGAAATTTGAGGTCATGAGGGAGTTAGCAACCTGATATTTGGGCTTCTTCTGTTTGTATTCAACGCCCCCTAACCACTGGAGTCGATCTAGTGGTTGGGGTTTGGGTCATTAGCATTAGGTCTTAGGTTTGAATCTCACTTCCATCATTGTACACCATCCCGACCCCTCCCTTTCTCTCAATATAATAAATAAAATCATATATATATATCCATTAAAAAAAACATTTCCTCTTTCTTTTTTTTTTTTACTCAAGTCCTCACGGGATTAACTTTTTCTTTTATCCATAACTAACACTTCAATCTCAGGTTTTTAACTATGTATAGCAGAATAACATCACAAATTTTACACACTGAACAGGAAATGGGAAACGGTAAATTGGATTCTATAACATACCTGAACAGCAACTTTTTTAATTGAAGATTCATCTGAGAAAGGTTGCAGCATTACCACCCCAGGAGGCGATTTTGTATCAAACATTGTCTCTGCTAGTTTAAACAATTCTTGTAGCTCATTTTCACAACTGCTCAAGGTTTCAATACCAAGTTCCCTATAAAATAAAGAGTAAAATAAGCAGTTAGATAATTTGATCTGCACATACGCACTAACTGGCCATCATTTTAAATTCAAAATATGATGTTGAAAAGCCAGCCATCCTCCAAGGAAGTTCATATTTCACAAGTCCATCTTTAGCAGTAAACCATTCTGGTGAAACACTTCAGTATCTATAGAGATAGATAAGTAAGGAAAAAATATTCAACTTTAGGAAAGGATACCAAGGTATATATATATATATATATATATACTTTGGGCACTAGTTTTTTTTATTAGTTATTACCATATAGTTTGACCCAATCTCGATTTCATTTACATTCAGGGTTAGAACCTTCTATTTCATTGTAGACAAATTGAGATTCAAGCTACGGTTTCTTGGATTTGGCTCCACTAAAGTGACAAATTAGGGGGAGCATCCACCCTTGACTTAAAGTGAGTTAATTTTATGAGATATTATAATTTAAATTAAGGGTAAATGCATTCCCACATCTCACTTTAAAGGAACCAAATCCAGTTTCTTTTGTCAAGGTATAATGAAGGAAATTCAGAAAGCCATCAAATCTTTTTGTTACCAATTTAGAATTAATATAGATATTTCATTTTTTCCAACATTTACCTCACTTTACTATTTCTCCTCTCTAGTCTCCTTATCTCTTAAACCTAATTATATTCTACGTTAATTAATCCCTTGATTTCGTTATCTATTCCCAGAAGCATTGGCAGTGCAGTTTGTAACTCAGTATTAGTTAAGATATATACTTCTGTTCTGATTTTCAACAAACAAGAGAGCATTACATGGATAAGACAAATTTCATTTCAGTACCTATAGCTCTCTTCAGCTCTTAGTGGGTCACGATTAGCAATTGCAAGAACTAGATTAGCATAGCCAAGCCTCAACTGTTCTGGTAGATCCTTCACCTGCCCGTAGTCTAGCAAGGCAACCTGAATTGAGGGAAGTCACTAACATTAGGATGGTTAAAGGTTCAAAATAAAAGAAAGAAAAGTTATTTTAGGCATCAATGTTGAAAACTAATTTTCAATATTCTACCCACTATTACAGTCATTTCCACATCAAATTCCTCTTGATTAAAACATCTCTAAAATAACAGTAGGATTCACCTGAAGAGAGATTAAATAACATAAAAGAGATGTTAGAAAAGAAATTTATTTTGTAACTTGCCTCTGATGATTTACAAATCAGGATATTTCCTGGATGAGGATCTGCATGGAAGAATCCACTTTTTAAAATCATTTGACCATATGCTAGAGTCAAACTTTGAAGAATTTTCCTGCACTTTTATGATAAAGTTAATAGTGTAATACAGTTAAAAAATTACATGAATAAAAATCATCTATGTTATAAATCTCCCAGAAAAAGGTTGGTATTCTTGAAACTTAACCATCCCCTTGTTATCTGATTCTGACATTTGTTTAAACC
>Ga0123340_1006371_pt1 | contig 11269 bp, 7 predicted proteins | sample SirMexnodulemix_FD_89961 | JGI IMG/M metagenome (GOLD analysis project Ga0123340, IMG submission 89961) | Root nodule microbial communities of legume samples collected from Mexico - Siratro Mexico nodule mix | ecosystem: Host-associated > Plants > Roots > Nodule | place: Mexico: Nepantla... | reverse complement strand
ATTGCGGGTTGTACAACCCGCAATGTAAAAGGTGCAGAAAATATAATTGCGGGTTGTACAACCCGCAATGTGTTTATTTTTTAATTGTATTGCGGTTTGTGCAACCCGCAAAGTAGAAAAAAAAAAATGAATGACAGTTACCATGAATGAAGGCTATTTTTGTCTTTTCCTCAAGGCTAAAATGGGAATATTTTTAAATTATGGAGGTGCAGGAAGTCACCATGGAGGTGCAGGAAGAATCACTCCATTCTCACTTACAACTACACATCTACGAGTGGGACTTTAAACAATTTTGGGAAAAATAAAAGCTTTGCAATACAACTTTAAAGAATTAAAATCTAAAATATATATATACTTTAAAATTTATAGAAAAAAGTTCGAAAAACCTATAAACACTTTTGACCCCTTAAAAAAATATCCGCTAAAGGAGAGTAACAAAAGATAATTATTAGTGTAAGCTTACACTCATTTGAAGTTAATGCCTAATAATATAGATGTAAAATTGTTTATGTAACTAATTGTATTCAAGGAATATAATATAATTATTGTATAAATCGATCGGTTACAATAAATAATATCGATTATTTATCATATAATATATTACATTATCAATTATTTTTATTTATCTTTAATGTAATACAAATCTATAAAATAATTATAATTTACCTTTTATTGCGTTAATAATGATTATTCAGAAATATGTATAACGATATTTTCAGTGTAACTAGTCTGAATCAAATTCATATAAACTTTTTATATTTTATATTTTATATCCTTTTTTACTATTTGACCAACTTCACATAAAATATGCTTTCTGGTTTCCGAGAAAAATATTATATTTTAATATTTTGATGATGAAAAATAACCAGAATGAGCTATTCTAGTGAACAAAGATTAGGAAATTCATAAAATAAATTGGAATATTTACCCTATGATACTAAGCAAAGAGATCTAAAAATGATTAATGATAAATGACAAACCACTTCTGCAATTGTATGAAACAGGGAACTGGCATGACTATCTACAAAATTGCAAAGTCTTACTATATGGAAGTTGAAGAAAATGTTCTTGCAACTAGGCTACAAAGGCTTACAAATTCAAAAGATGCACAACATGAACATTGATAGGTGTGAAAATAATTCCTTATCCCACAGCCTTTAGAAATATGAGCAACTGAAGGAATATGTAAGAAGCTCCCCCAACTGTAGCATGCTGCAACTTCTCTTTTCCTTCTGCCGATGGGAAGTCATTGTCCTTTGAACGATTAAATCCTCCTGCCAACCATCCCAGATTTTTGTAACCTCCATTATACAGTTTTGAAGCTGCTGTCATTGACCTGAACCACTCACCAAAACCAACAAATCAATATTCTCCTTCATAGCCATAATCAACTTGTTTTGCTTGCTTGCTTGATTTTGTAAATTGGGAAATGTCAGATTTTACAACACAAACTAATATAAAGCTTCAATCAAAGTCTTTAATAAGTGTATTGCTTAGAGAAAAGAATGTTAACTTGTGAGTTTATCAACTATGAAATTAGGTGTGACATATTTATAAACTTGTACATGTTAATGTTATATATGGAAAACAAATCTGGAGGAAACTTAATTAGATCCACTTTCAGGTTACTTGACAAAAACTATGATATTAACATAAAAATCACCAGAAATATGTATGTCATCCAAAACTCAAGGCTATATTTATAAACAATCATAATTTGATAGAACTAAATAACTATCTTTCTTCCACTATGGTTACCTCAATCCTTCTCCACATGCCACAAGAAGCTTGGTGTCCTTACCAGGAATGGCATTTTCAACTTGACTAAGGAACTCAGAATTCACTGTAGTGAGGTACTGGCCAGTCCACAAGCCAATATACCCAAAATGCACCCACTTCTTAAGTAAAGTTATAGGACTGTTATCCTTGTCTTCCACAAAGATTGGCACGTGCAAAGACCCTGCCACACGTGCCTTCTCTCTCTCCCATGTTGGCCTAACATCAAGGAGAATAAAGCCCTCTGAGTTTATGGCTGAGGAAGCATCTTTGGGCAATATAGGCCTCACTGTGCCAGACTCTATGAGCTGCCTTGCACTGCTGGTAGAAGATGTTGCATTGATCACTTCAAATCTTGGGGTTCTTGCTGAGGTTCTCAAAGGGGTCTCTGATTGTGTTTTGAGCTTCAGAATTGAAGTTCTGAACACATGGTTCAATTGGGTTGCCATATTGCTATGTTTCTCTCCCTTTGGTGTTGCTGTGAAGGATTTGATTTGACTGGTTTGGGATGGCAAAAGAAAAATCTGTTAATGACCATAACCATTGGTTGTGAGTCTGAGATTTTCCTTTTGTCTTTTTGCTACAAGCTTTTTAATATATAGAAAGAAAGAGTCAGAAAGATCAAATGCTATCTCGTAAGGATAAGATAAGAAAAGGGTTTTCATTGTACTGCAAAAAAATACTTTATCAAGCATTTGATTTATTTTCTTCTGACAGGTGCTGTGTTTCAACCAAAAATATATCTTAATGTGTTTAAACTCGACCTTATACTTAGCTGTCAGAAAATTTTGCAAATATAAGATTAAATTACAATAATACTGAAAATTGGTTGGATAAATTAATAGGGATGAAAACTAGACCTGACATGTTATGGAATTATAACAAAACCACAAAGGTCTCCTCAATAAATACCTTTAAATAGTAAACGTATTTTATATCAAATGTATCTTCTTTTACTCTTGAGTTCCTTTTTTTTTCTAATTCATAAGCTAGTATCATTAGTGGTAATATAACTATTATTGGTTTAATAAGTTTTCCCATGTAATGGAAATTGAAGATTAACCCTTTCTTTTATTTCATTTCTCGATTAAACAATATATAAATGTATAATATCTAATTATTATGTCAAGCCATCGAATTGAATAAATATAGTTTTAACAAACTAAAAAACAAAAGAGTATACATTTGTGTATTCAATTTAGTATCTCCTAAAATATTATTGTGCTTTGTTAACACAATTAACTTAGCTTTTATATATTTTTTTATTTCATTTAATTATAACCCATAATGAAAAATGCATAACTATTTTTAATATAATAGAGGATAGTTGGAGATAATAGAGAGATATTGTGAAACTATGACATAATACAAGAAAGGAGGGTTGAGTTGTATTTTAAATTTTTTTAGTTTTTTTGTAGATATGGTTTGATGATGCACAGGTAGACAATATTTTTAACTTGACAAACAATTTGTCTAAGACTTTCAAGAACAAAGTTTAAAAATATTATTTTTATTAGGTTAGTGTATATTTAGTAACATGTAATTTTAACATGATAAAAGAAGAAGAATATACTTTCATGTTTTTATACTGGTTTGTTTGAAGCGTAAACTATGTCCAGTTCTTAATTAGTTTATTAAGCTTCACTATACAAACTAAAGCTGCAAGTTACACATGAGTATTCTTTCGGATCATAAGTCCTAGCTAACCCACCAAATATTCTTTCATAACGTAGTCACTCTTGACTAACCCACCAAGTATTGTTTAAAAACTTAGTCACTCCTAGCTAAAAACCTAAATATTCTTTTATACCATAGCCACTTATAGCTAATAGACTGTGTATGCTTTGACAAACAATCACTCTTGGCTAAGACAAGATTTGTCTAAGATGTGATCTAAAAGATCGCAAGGTTCGCTCACTGAAGAGGATTTTTTGATATATATAAGGTTTAAGCTTTTTTCAAGTTTGATAATCAACACAATATTGTTCTTATAAAGCTTTTACGGAACATAAAATAATTCTGGTATTATTTTGGTTCTTGCTATAGCTCGTATTTTGTTTCTTCTCTTTGAAGGATGATTTTATATAGGCATAGAAGAAAAGAGTTGTTGATAATCCTTTTCTAGTTGTTGAGCACCTTCATCTCATAAGATAGTCTTCCTTGCATCTTGTGTAACCTAAACATAGAGGATGCATTAAATGCGCTCCATACATGCATTAAATGTTATTCTCCTCTTCAAGCAACATCTAATTGGTAGAACTTATTAGGCTTTGATTTGAGTGCCTTTACTCAAAATAGTGTAAAGCATTGAACCATACAAGGTGGATAGTCTTTTCCCGAGTTGACAAAGCACGTACTAGGAAGTTCTTAAAATTTAAAGAAATGGACTTTAAGCCTAACTCAACCTTATAAAACTGACTTATAAGGTGATATTTGCACCCACTTATTTACTATGAATTGACCTTATCTCTAAGCAATGTGGAATCTCCAACACCTACCTATCACACACTAAGGCTGCCCAATGATAACATTTATTTTTATCATCTTTTGAAACCAATTTTTACTATAAAATCAACTCTTTCTAACTTGAACCCTACTTATTTTATTTTATTTTATTAAGCTTTTGTTAATAATTGATTACTTGAATCCGAGAATGGATTCAAAGGAAAAGGATTGGAGCCCATGAAAGAGGATGCATAGAAGAGACAAGTGATGCAGCGAAGTCGTGCTCGATGCCATTGGAGTTACGTCGAGAGCAAGTTGGATCTTGGGCCCTGCAAGGATAGTTGAGCCCGATGTCATTGAAGTTGGGTCGGGCATGAATGTTGCTCATAATCTATTTATTGAGTGCCTATGTTAGGATTTAGACACATAGAGCCAGAGGAGAAAAATAGTCTGTCTTGGACGACAACTTTAGAGTTTTTTTGTGTAATCATCTTCTTCTTCCACTATTCATCTTATATGTTTAGGGTTCTCATGACTATGAGGAACTAAACCCATTTTTGTTGGGGTTCAATCCACCTACCAAACTCTCATGTAATCAATATTGTTTTTGTTAGCATTTTTAGCTATGATAGCAAATGCACCAATCGCAAATGTAGTAAGTAATAAATATATCATTCTCTCAAGAGACTTGTACAATACACGACAATAAATACAATTATAACAAAATTAGACTACAAATGATTCCAAAGTTTAAATTTTTATGCAAGAAAGTAAAATTAGAACAATTAAAATATATTTTTGTATTTTTAATGAGCACTTGGAATGTGGAAAAAATGGAGAGGATATGAAATGCAATTACTAGGATTAAAATTTCATCAAACCTCACTCTCATGCATAAAATCAATTACCTTGTTTTCAAACAAATGTCAATGTCAACCCACAATAATACCTAGACACTAATTCCTTAGGTGAATGAGCCTAAGCTTATTTATTAACCATCAATTCGTTGATCAATTATATCAACAAAACTTGTAAGTGCCACAAGGGTCTTAAGACAACAAACGAGTTATGCTGTATTTCTAGACAGAAGCTTTCATTTGGTATTTCAATGCAAGTCTTGATTACAAATGATATTTTCCAATACCCTAAGAATCAATTATCATTCCATGAATCAACACAACAAGCATTAATGCATAGAATCAAAATACTGACATTTTGAAATAAAAACATACATATTAAGACATATTTAGGAAAACTGATATTGATTATAAGAGAATTCAAACAATTACATCTAATCCCAACAAGACAGAAAGATGAACAATAGAGGAAGATGGGTATACAAAGAGGAGAAAAGAAAAATCCTTCAAACGCTAGTTGTCATCTCAAAGCCACATATTTCTAACTCCCAACCTCCATATAGAGTGGAGTCTCCAGAGTAGAGGAGTGCCCAGAAGTTCTTAACCCTAATATAGATAATCCTTTAAATATATTCTAATTTACGACGTCTGTGCTCGGCCAGGCTAAAGTGGCACCGAGCGCAGTTGGATTCTGTTGCAATTTTTAGTACCTTTGGCCTAACTAGCGCATCTTGAGCCTAACTCAAATAAGTTGTTTGCGGCCTAGTGGCGCCCGACATAGCTTTGTTCAGCCCAACCCAGCTATTAGTATCAACATTTCAACTTTGACCTTATTTGCTCCTTTGAGATTCCAATCTTGTTCTTCTTGACCTAAATGCCTCTATTTAATTATTTGACAAAATTAATGGGATTAGAGTAAATTTTGGTTAAAAACTCCAGTAACTAATTATTTGTAACAAAAATAAAATCATTTATGAAAAAGAGATAAGAACATGGGATTTAGTAGGTTCCAAGATTAGAAAGAGTTTATTTCACTATGAAAATAAGCCCAAAAGTATCATAAAAAATAATTTTATCAAATTCCCTCAAACTTAGAACTTTGCTTGTCCTCAAGCAAAGGTAACTTGTAACAAATAAACAAATACTTAGCAATAGTATAACAACCAAGAGGCAAGTTTGCATAATCACTTCAGATGTCAATCATGTATGTTCTCTCCAATAAATCTTAAAAAATAATTTGTTTCCTTGTCAAGATTCAACTATGGTGCTCTCAATACAAATGTAACAAAGAAAATATGAGTAACCTTTTCTATACAAACTAAGAATAATGGAAGAATGTTTCCCTAGAAAAATAAAGGCGTCATTCCTTAGTGTTTCACTCAAGCACGTTGATGTCTCAGGATGTGATTTTCTCTCTTCTACCACTAATTCCGCATAATTTAACTTTACTTTTCATTCAAGAGCCAAAAAGTATAAAAATATTCAACATCACAAGGACTTTTATTGGGTTGTAACATAGTGGAGTTAAGAAGAAATTTGGTTTTTCTAGATAATTAAAATACTTCAAGCAAAGAGGGCTATTAGATCAACTCATCAATTCAGCATATTTTACCCTCTTCTATATATAATCCATATTTAAACCAAAATCAAATTTTTCCCACATTATTTTACTTTAGTTTTTCTATTTTATTTTTTTATATGTTTACATCTTGACCCATAACCTTATCTGAAATGCTTTTTATACTTCTCATGTAATACTTTTAATTTCTCCCAAACTTGAGTCATACTAAGGATCATGATCTCCTTATTCTCTCAACTCATAGTGAAGCAATCACAGTTAGAACATTTAATGATTAAAGGTTTGAGGATGAATAAAAATTTGTTTCAAAACTCAAAAGGGTGCGCGGTTTTATGAACAAGGTTGGTTATTTGGTTCAAGCTATAATGAAATAAAAAAGACCTTGATCACATGAAAGGATACAATTGAATAATTAACATAGAAACTCAAGCAAAGTCAATTATGAGTCAAAAGTGATAACATATAATGAATTTAAACTATGAAGCACAAAATCTCACCTAGGTAAAATGTTGGTACCAAAAGTTATCATATAATATACCACAATTATTAAAAAAATAATATGAATTCAATTTCAACCATAAAAGCACGAGAGCATCCACAACTCACTGAAAAAAACATTAATAGAGAGCAACACAATAAATTCTCATCAGTAAGAAATTATCATCAGTGTTATACAAAACTCACTACAAGTCATAAAACCAAATGTCTCATATATATCACATCAATTAAGTTACATAATTTATTATCAAACAAAAATAAATAAATAAAAAATGTAAAATAAAATAAAAACTAAAATTGAAAAAAATAAAATAAAAGCTGAAATATAAAAAAACAAATAAAAACTAGAAAAAATGAAAAAATTAAATAAAATCATGTAAAGCTCTATTCTCTAACAAATCCTGATCATCACAAAATATGGTCCTTTTCTTCAACATCATCAACATTTGCATTCAACATTTGTTTTTTTTTTAACTGACTCTTCGGGTTGCCTCCCATGAAGCACTTGTTTGATGTCTCGAGCTTGACAAATTATCTAACCACGGTGGATGGTACTACACAAATGCAATGACTATAACAACAAGTTAGTCCAAATAACTTTTTTTAATAAAAATTGAAAAGTAAGAATAACAAAATTAAAAAAATTAAAACTTTAACAAATTTGCACTCCCTATTCACGTACACCATATGTTCTTTTGTTCCTATTGCTCAACCCAGTTAATTCTTTAATTAATGTTACCTAGGGATTGAAAGATAATTGAATTCTTTATGTACCGCTTTGACAAGAAACGAGATAACGCCACCATTTGTCCCGTCAACCGTTTTACCTCCTTCACGTTAGTAGGACTCCTCATCTTAATAATAGTCAAACACTTATCCGAGTTTACCTTTATTCCTCTTACTGTCAATAAAAATCCCAAAAACTTTCCTGGTTTCACTTCAAACAAGTATTTTATCAAGATTCAACTTCAACTGATACCTCCCAATATTCCTAAACAATTCTCCACATAAGTGCGAACATTTCTATTGTTGTAGAATATTTTCCATTAAATGTTGATAGGTTGCTCTAGCATTCTTTAGACCGAAAGGTATACTCTATATCAACAATTCTCTCTTTTGGCCATAAATGCATTTTTATCTTCATCAAGTGGATGCATTCTTATCTTATTATAACCTGAAGCATCCATAAAACTAAGTAACCCACATCCTTGCACACTATTCACTAATGCATCGATGTTAGGAAAAGGGTAGGAATCCTTTAGGAAGGTATTATTGAGATCCATGAAATCAATACACGTCCTCCATTTTTTGCTAGGCTTCTTCACCATCACAACGTTGGCTAACCACTCGAGATATTGTATTTCCCAAATATGGTTAGTCACTAACAACTTCTCGCTATCCACCCAAACAACTTTGCATTTCTCATTCTGCAATTTTTGTCGTCTCTACACAACGAGTTTTTCCCTTGGATCAATGGCTAGTCTATGGCACAACGTGTCATTTCTCGATATTGTGCATGTTGCATTGATGAAACTCACATCAAGAGTTTGGTTGGTTCCTTAGAGGATAATTTGTGCTCTTTGAGAAATGCAACAACCTGTTTAAATCTTCGTCTGCTATGACGTTTTTCAAAGGTGTGTTATAAACTACATTTTTATCCATTCTCACCTTCCTTCCTTTACTTGTTTTCATGTTTTCATGTTTTCATGTTTTTGTGCCACATAAGGCACGTATCGCCAAACTCCCTGTCTCTCCTATGTTCGATAAGCTTCCTCCCTCATCTTCCAGTTGTGATTATTATCTTTGTACGCCCTCTATTGTCATTTCTCCTCCGCTCTTTTCTTCCTCATCACTTCTTCGGCCTTAATATATGTAGTAGATCAATTTCGAATTTCTGCCATTTAGGTAGCCTTATTTTATATCAATGACTCACTAAAAGGATTAGCCCTTAACCCCTTTATAAAGGCGTCAGTAGACATCTCCTCACTTGCAAGGTTAATATGTATAAAGAGATTCCAAAAGTAGTTGAGGCAATCCCTCAACAACTCAGTCTTGTTTTAAGTCAAATAAATTTACTACTCGATAGTGTGATCTTGTTTGCCACAAATTGTTCCATGAATACACGATAGAATATCTAATCAATGGTCTCTTCAGGGATTTTACTAAGTCATTGCAATGCAGCCCCCACTAGTGTTCCTATAAACATTTTGCACTTGATTGCATCTGAGTTGACAGAAGTGACTATCTGAGCCCAAAACACCTCAAGGTGATTTTCCAGGTCTTCTAATTTAGAAAATGAAGTAATCTTGATAACATGTAATGAGGTGGCATCTATTCTTCCATGATTTCTCAAGAAAAATGTCAAGGATCCGCCTAGATGGGAAACACATCTACTACTGGTTCTTTAGCCATCCTCCTTCGTAAAGCTTGTTGAAGTTCTTCAGTTGTTTTTTGTAGCTCCTCATCAACTATTAACATTTATTCCATCACAAAGCAGGAATGTTCTTCTTCCTCTTGTAGTCTCTCCTACTGTACTTGTGCTTCCTCATGTATTCTTTCTTACTATGTTTGATCTTCTTCTGTGCTCCTTCTGACTTCAACATGTTGTCTCTGTAATTCTCTCAAGGTTTCGAGAATTTGTTTGAGTGTTGGTGCTGGTTTTCCCCATCAACTTGATGGATTTGTTATTGATTAGTCTTGATGAAGATTTTCAAGAACAATGAGAAATTTCAAACTTGATTCTAATTTGTTTGTAGGGATAGGAAAAGTTTTACCTAAGCCTCAATGTAGATGCCAAATGTTCTAATAGAAAAATATGAGTAGTTATTTTTCAATCAGAGCATTACTTGTCCTGTTCTTTCTATCCTCCCTGTTTTTAAGCTATCCTTAATGCATGTTGTGTCCTTTTCTTTTCCTTGTCTTAGGCCTTCTTTTTGGTCCTTATTCATCTTGTTATGATTAAATAGTTTGTTTTTGTATGTTAAGGGTCACATTAAAGTGGTTTTAATCCTACTAACACTTCCAAAACCCCCTATTTAATGTCTCCACCTATGCTACCAATTTGGGCCTAAGGTTGAATCCAAAGTGCTTAGTTCCTTCCTTAACGAGACTGAGATTGCCCTATCTAACTTAGTTTTTTGGACTATATTCTTGTGTTATATAATGATCTCATCACCATTATCATATTCGACCCTTTAAATATTATTTCTAGTATTCAGTTAGATGGTCTTTGCTTTTCTTGCTTAGTCCACAGACGTTAACTCCTCTTAAATCTAAAATTATTCATTCAAATTTGATCAAGTAATTTAGTTTATGAACTACATAGGATAATGTTTTACTTTTTATAACTAAAAATTATAATAAACTCATATATTTAATATTTAAATAAATCATATTATAATAATTAAATTTTATAATAAGCCTTTAACTATATAAATTATTTTTTAAATTTAAATTGATGTGGAAATTTTCTTTTAATGGATAATTTAAAAAAGAACAACCTAAATGCGGAGATAGACATTTTAGGACATTAATTTAGCATGGTTGAGAGATAATTTTTTTTGCCTAATTACAAAAGTATGCGCAAAATATACATCCAAATACAAGAAATGAAAGGAAAGAAAATAAGAATATGTTATGAAGTGCGGAAAATTCCATTTTTAAATTTGTGGATTCTAATTTATAATAGAAGATTAAATGCATTGATAAAAATATAGTGAATAAAAGTTTCATCTTTTAAGTGTGTTTTCCATTATGATGAAAAGAAGAAAAAACATCCATCATATTCAATTGAACGCCATAAAATGGTGTACTATGTAAAGATGCAATATATATATTAAAAGAGAGAAGTTTCACATATTAATTTGGTAATTCATATCACGAAGTAAAGAAATTTTAAATTTAAAAGTGAGATACCACAAAATATTGAATTAATTACGATAATTTTTTTTTGGGATTTTGCTTTGGATTTCTTTGTTTTTCTTGGTCGATTTTTGTTTATTTTTCACAGCTTCTTCCTACACCTTTATATTCTCTTCCTATAACTCCATAGAAGAATTAAAAATATCATCTTCTTTTATTCACTCATCTTTTCATATTTTAAATTGTACAATTT
>Ga0123340_1006369_pt1 | contig 11272 bp, 15 predicted proteins | sample SirMexnodulemix_FD_89961 | JGI IMG/M metagenome (GOLD analysis project Ga0123340, IMG submission 89961) | Root nodule microbial communities of legume samples collected from Mexico - Siratro Mexico nodule mix | ecosystem: Host-associated > Plants > Roots > Nodule | place: Mexico: Nepantla... | reverse complement strand
TGATATTATTAAATATAATATTAATACTATTATCAATTATATAATTAATAATAATAATATATTTTTACCAATTTTAATAATATTATTAATTTTTAATAATAATAATAATGTTAATGCAATTAATAATTATAAGAGTAATTAGTAAAAATATTAAAAGTAATAATAATGATAATAATAATTATTATAATTTTTGTAAAATTAATTAATAATATTATCTACGGAAAAATCCGTAGGTACATACGGATTTGGATCGGTATGTAACAATCCGTATGTAAAATTCATACGTAATAAATTCGTATGTAAGATTTGGATCCATAAGTAATTACATATGGATTTGGATCCATAGGTAATTACATACGGATTTGGATTTATAGGTAATTACATATGAATTTGGATCCGTAGGTAATAAATCCATATGTAAAGTCTATATGTAATAAATCTGTATGTAAAATCACTAGTAGAAAAAACACATTCCACGGCAGGATATTATCGTTGTTAAGATGGACCTGCAATTAAAAACAACACAGTGGCATTTTTGAAATTAAGTGCAACCATACCATCACGGTTGTACACAACAACCGCGATCGTATTAACGTTTCAGGAGATACCATCGCGGTTCTGGAAACAACCGCGATTGTAAGGCCACAAATATTTAAAATTAAAAAACTACAGGGAGATACCATCACGGTTCTGAAAACAACCGCACTGGTATCCTTTTGCAAATAATTTAAAAATTATTTTACAGGAGAATACGAAGGCAGTTTTTAATAGGAACCACCTTCGTATGTGGGATACGAAGGCGATTCCCACTAAAAACCGCCTTCGTATCCTCCTGCAAAATAATTTAAATATTGTTTTAAAATTACAGAGAAGGTTTGTTTTTTGACACCGAAGTTTCCTTTTTTAGGTTTTGTTCCTTTCAATATTAAAAGGTGGTATCCACCAAAGAATAAATTTAAGCATCTAAGGAAAACTGAGAAGCCAAGAGAACATCTCAGTCGTTGATCAACAGGCTCATTAGAATGCCAGCTCATCAATCTATGTCAAACCCCAACAACCAATAACAACGCCAAAACTTTTCCTATACTAATAATTCTTGCGATTCACAATTCAACTGCTTTCTCATTAAGCTTTTCGAATCCCAATTCAAAACCCTAATTTTCTTTAGAGCCAAAATCTGCACTAGCTATGACGCCAAAACCTGCAGAGAAGAAGCCAGCGGAGAAGAAGCTGGCGGAGGAGAAGAAGTCTACGGTAGGAGACAAGGCTCCGGCAGAGAAGAACCCAAAGACAGGAAAGAAACTTCCAAAGGAGGGAGGAGTCAGTGCTGATAAGAAGAAGAGGAACAAGAAGAGTGTAGAGACATACAAGATCTACATCGTCAAGGTCTGAAGCAGGTTCACCTTGACATTGGTATCTCGAGCAAGGCCATGGGCATCATGAACAATTTCATTAACGAAATTTTTCGAGAAGCTTGCCTAGGAATCTTCTAGACTTGCTCGCTACAACAAGAAACCTACCTTCACTTCAAGGGAAATCCAGACTGCGGTCAGACTTGTGCTGCCCGGAGAATTGGCCAAACATGCAGTCTCTGAGGGTACTAAGGTTGTTACAAAGTTCACTAGTTCTTGAACAAATTATCTTATTCTTTATCTGTGCTCTTGGTCCCTTATGTTTAGTAGTTGTATCTAGTGGATCGAATGTTGTGATTCTAGATTCGAATTAGTAGGTTTAGTTTTTATTTTAAATTGAAGAAATGGGATTGTGCACATCTTTTGTGTAATTGAAATGACTAAATTGATGATATAGAAGCATTTGAAATGAAATTGTGTCTGTTATTTTTATTTTGTTTTTACAAGTTCTATGATAAAATTTGAAATGAAGGTGGTTCCTAAAGTTGCTGCCATTTTAAAAAAATTTGTCCAGTACAAGCGCGGTTATAGAGAAAACCATGTTCGTATTGCACATACAAGGGCGGTTGTTACCGCCCTTGTATGTGCAATACCAGCACGGTTGTAGAGAAAACTGCGCTGGTATGTCCGCTGTCAACGCCTTCTTTTCGTTGTTTTTGCACATTATGAGCATTTATTAATGCGGTTTCTGAAGAACCGCGGTGGTATGTTATACTTTACATCGCGGTTGTACAATCACAATGATATCTTCAGTACTTTTTATTGTGATTACATTTATCGCGGTTCTGGAACCGCGCTTGTAAGCATTATATAATTGTGATTAAATATCTTTTTTCTACCAGTAAAATTTGTATGTAATTCTAAATTTATCTGCAAATAAAAAAACGTATGTAATAATCCGTACGTAAATCAAGAATTTCTTGTAGTGTAAAAAATATAAATTAAAAAAAAATTCAATTTACTACAGCTCATTAAAAACTGTTGACCCTTACCTGTAATTTATTAAAAAATTGCTGACACTTACCTGAGGTTTGAGAAACCTTTAATATATACGTGTCTTATCAGATATTATTGTAACCTTTATTAATAAATCTCAGTTAAAAATTATGAATTTTTGTAGTGCTTTGTGATTCATATATTGAATACTATTTACAACTTTTTCTTTCAAAAACAATATATGTAAATGATGATTATTCTGATAAAACATGTCAAACTTAACATTATGCTAGTTATTGGCTTTGTTTGTAGGAACGACCAACAATGGCATGAGGTTTCAACATTGTTGGTTGGTTTGGATCTCTTGTTGCTTCAATGAAAGTCTCACGGTACCAATTTCTATATAGTTTTTTTTTATAACAGCGTATAATGAAATTAATAAGAGCACTGTAGGGGTGCTCCAAACCTATTACAAAACAATCCTTCTATACTCCTTATCCTTAAAATTAAATGTCCAATTATACAATGTACTAGAACTCCCTCCATGACCTAGCTCCCACTTTCAAGCTTCAAGACCGAGCTTCCAAGGCCTACCGCCAAGACCGAGTTCCCAAGTCTGAGCTCCATGACCAAGCTTCCAAGGTCGAGCTCTAAGACCAAGCTCCCAAAGCGGAGCTCCCGTGGGCCGAGCTCCCAAAGAAGAGAACCCATGGGCCGAGTTCAAAGACCGAGCTCCCAAGACCGAGCTCCGTGACTAGGCTCGCATGGCCGAGCTCCATTACCGAGCTTACATGGCCGATGTCCATGACCGAGCTCCCATGGTCGAACTCTGGTCAATCTCTAAATAGTCGAGCTTCATAGCCGAACAACCAACGTTTGTGGCCGATCTTCCAAAGTCGAGTTATGTGGTTGAGGTCCCCATAGTCTTGGGAGCATTGTATGTTCCTGCAACTTTAGATGCATTTGAGTCTATTGTCATGGAAATAGTACATGATTGATAAATGCTTCAAAGGCTTGGTCTGACACACTAGTAGAGAAAACCCATTTAACCGTGCGACTCTAGAACCGCGATAAAAAGTACTGAAGCTACCACCGCGGTTCTTAAGAAATCGTGGTAAGAAATGAACAAAAATAGCAAAAAAAAAAAAAAAAACATACAACCGGTGGTTGTAGTAAAAACCCTAGCTCTCCACTGCGCCTCCTCCCGGGCCGTTCGAGGGAGCCGAAGGTGGACGACACCATGCTGGCCCTCACCCTCCGTGACCAAGGACGGCATCGCCAAGGGCATGTGTAACCACAAGCTTGACTTCGTCGAGGACGCCGCCATCGAACCCTTCCTCTTCGACAAGTAGTACAACACCTTCCACAAGTTCGGCTACGCTTCCGACCACTCTGCCAACAACTACGTCGGCGACCTCAATGCCCTCCAAGCCAACAACGTCGTCTTCGTCTACAATATTCCTCACCACCAACAGAAGAGGCATAAAACCGAGGCCAAAGACAAGCAAAAATCTGAGCAAGACAGTGAGGAAGGCGGCGACGAGGAGGAGGGTGGAGAAGAGGAGTTCGAAAACCCGGCCTCAGAGGCATGGCTGTTGGAGAACAAGAAGAGCCCCTGAGCAGGGAAGAAGGAAGTTGATGGAGGAGCAGAAGAAGTATGCGAAGAAGATAGGGGAAGAGAAGATTGGGTTTGGAGGGGAAAAAGCTGAGGTTGTTAAAGATAACCTATGAGAGAGGATTACCATGGGAAAGAGGATGTTGCGCGAGAGAGAGGGAAGACGAAAACGTAAACAAAAAAGTGAGTGTGGGTTCCCTAAAACAGGGGATACAAGCGCGGTTGTTTGTGGGAACCACGCTCGTATCCCACGTACCACCGCAATTTTGAAAACAACAGCGATAGTATCCTCCCTGCAAAATAATTTAAGTTAGAGACTAATTTAGAATCTAACGGTATAGGTTACTAAAACCTTGTGAGCTAATGTTAAATACAAATTATCTTGACTTAATTAGTCACTAAATTCAATTATTACTTCTATTTATGTAATTATTTAGCAACCAAAATGTAGTTTGGTGACTATTTTAGTCACAATTAGCAACCAATTCATTTGGTAACTAAAAATTGGTCTCTAAATAGCTTTTTTCTTGTAGTGAATGTTGTCGGGTTGGAGTACATCAGGGAGATTAACATGTCCATATTGTATGAACCAATCAAAGGCTTTTAGATTGAAAAGTGGTGGGAAAGTTTCTTGGTTTGATTCTCATCGTCAATTTTTTCCTATGAACCATTCATTTAGAAGAAATAAGGATGCATTTTATAAAAATCGAATTGAAAAGTCTCAACCTCCACATTTTTTGACTGGGAATGAATTATGGCAAAAAATTCATTTTTTCCCAAAAATAACTAAAGTTGGTCCTTGTATATGTGATGGACATGGTGTGTCTCATAATTGGACAAAACAAAGCATCTTTTGGAAGTTGCCTTATTGGAAAACAAATTTGATTAGGCATAATTTTGATGTAATGCATGTAGAGAAAAATGTTTTTGATAATGTCTTTAACACAATGATGGATATAAAAGATAAGACCAAAGATAATATTAAGGCGAGAATGGACTTGAAGGATTACTGTAAACGTAGAGAACTAGAACTACAAGTGCAACCTAGTGGAAAAGTCTTAAAGCCTAAAGCAAAGTTTGTTTTGTCCAATGAACAAAAAAATGTTGTTTACAAATGGATCAATGAGTTGAAAATGCCAGATAGGTATGCCTCAAATTTGCATAGGTGTGTAAACCTAGATCAAAGGAAGTTGTTAGGAATGAAAAGTCATGATTGTCACGTGCTAATGGAGATGTTGTTACCTATTGCTTTTTGTGCACTTCCTTATCAAGTGTGGAATCCTATAGTTGAATTAAGTATGTTTTTTAAGGATTTGTGCTCAACAATTTTGAGAATGAATAATTTGTTATTAATTAAAAATAATATAATCATTACAACATGCAAGTTGGAACGAATATTTCCACCTGGATTTTTCAATTCCATGGAACATCTACCTATTCATTTACCTTATGAAGCAAGAGTGGGAGGTCCTGTTCAATATTGATGGATGTATCCATTTGAAAGGTAGTTGTTTAGTTTATTTAATGTACACAATTTTATATCTTATTTATGGATTTGATATTTAACAATATGATTTTGAATAGCTACTTGAATAGGTTGAAACGAATGGTTAAAAATGAATCCCACGTAGAGGGATCTATTTGTGAGGCATACTTAAGCATGGAGACTTCTCATTTCGGTTCATATTATTTTGAGCCACATGTCCAATCAATGAGAACTAAAGTTGGTCGAAATGATTTTGGAGGTAAATGACACAAGTCAAAAAACTCTATCAGTTTTCAATCATGTTGGTCGTTCAACGGGAATTTGGAAGAGTCATTATTTGAATGAGAAAGAATTAGTTGTTGTGCATTTACATGTCCTGCTTAATTGTGCGAAAGTTAAGCCATATATTGAGTAAGTAATCTAATTTTGTATTTCATTTATTTATTTTGTTATAATTTTACTGTATATAAGAATGCATACAATTACAAGCACTTTGTGCAATATTTGGAAGCATCTATTCCAAATATAAGTAGAATTGATATCGATGGAAGAATTGCATCTAAATTTTCACTTTGGTTTCAAACATATGTAAGTATTGTACAATGTTATCATACTAATATTAGAAATTCTGATATTGTTATGTATGGGTATTAATTTTGATTTTGATATTATTATTATTTATAGGTTCATGATAGAAATAACCTAATACAAAATCAATATTTGCATCACTTGGCATGGGGTCCCCAAAAAAAGGTTGATACTTGGCCCATATGCTTTGTGAATGGTTTCAAGTTTCACACGGAAGAGTGGAGTATTGGTAAAAAAACAATCAATTATGAAGTTTTTGTGAAAGATGGTGATGAAAAATACTATTATGATATTGTCAAAGAGATTATGCAAGTAGAATACTCAAGAGAACCAACGAAACAATCAATGTTATTTAACTGTGAGTAGTTTGATAATACCATTAATCATGGCATAAAAGTTAAACCCCAATATGACATTGTGGAGGTTCATTATCGTAGAAGATATTCAAATTTTGATCCTTTCATATTTGTAACAAATGCAATTCAGGTATATTATGTACCTTATGCAGAAAAAATAAAAGAAAAGGTTGATTGGTGGGTTTTCAATAAAACCAAGTCACGATGTACCGTTGATGATCAATATACATTAGAGGTTGCTTATCAAGAATCAACAACTAATGTTAATACCACAACAAATGTGGAGCTACTTAGTCATTTGGTGGATGGAGAGGAGTATAAGGAATCAGATGAAATAGATGTCAGAGTTGTTGAGAATTCAAAAGAAATTGAGAAAATTGAAGAGGAAGAAGAGCAAGAAGAAAGTGTTTTTGAAAGTGAATTTCAGTATGATTCTGAAGATGATGATGAAATCTTACATCAATATAGACTTGATGATGACTTTTATGATAATAGTGATCATAATGATGAGTAAATCAGGTTTTTTTTGTTGAGATAAGGTATCATCTATGTTTTTGTTCTATTATTTTCTTTTTTGTTTCCTTGTGTTTTGTTTATTTCTACAATTTGCTAATTTTTGAGTTGTGGAAAAATATTCAAATTATGGTTATTGCAGATGTTAAACAAAAATGGTAAAGAAATTGCTTCTACAAACCATCCAACCAAACAATGTTCAAAATGTCCTTCACAAATTACTTGTCATTCTCAACCAATTGCTTTCCCATCCATTGATTCATCATTTAGGACATCTCATTTTGGATCTCGACCTTTGGCACAGGGAGCATTTAATTCATATTTGAAATGAAATGCTGATAAATTATTCAAAACATCTCAGTTTGCACCTCCACCTCTGGTAGAAGGAGTATAATCAACATATTCACATCCATCTCCTATGGATGAAAGACCTGATCTTGGATCAAATGAATCTAATTCTACATCAAATGAAACCTTTATTAGATCGAACTTAAATGACAATGGTGTCAAGTCAACATTAGACCTTGATGGGCAAGCGTATGTATATTAATTTTATGGCTTATTTTAGTTCATTATAATTATTGTGACTTTTTACATTTAATTTTGCAGATTCTTACTTTCACGCCCTACAGCTAATGGGATTAGTGATATCTTCAAAAGTCATTATACTGATCCATGGCTGTCATGGAAGAAGATACCAATTAGAACAAGGGACATGTTATTTGGAGAGTTATTAGTTAATTTCATATAATTAACTTTGATTAATTTTTAGTTTAATTTTGATATCTATATTAAGTCTTACATATAATTAAATTTCTTTCTTTGTTAATGTCGAAGAAGTTTTCAATTTGTCCACCAGATTATAAGTGGGCAAGAAAGAATTTTGAAATGTGAGCTTATGTAATAATGAAAAATAATCTAAACAAGGCTCGACAAAACAAGAGTAAGCCAAATTGGATTGCAGATAGTACATGGGATATATTATGTCAACAATGGGCATCTCAAGCATTCAAAAAGAAAAGCATAATTGGGAAAGGAAATCGAGCCTCTGATTGTGGTGGTTTTGGAGGATCTCTTCACACATGTGACTTTATTAGCACATCTCAGCATAGATATAATATGGTAATTTATTTTGCTAACTATTTTTCTTTTTATATCATGGCAAGTGTGCATAATTTTGTGAAAATTTATTTTATTTTTTTAGACAAAGATGAATGGAATTCCTCCCAGTAATCAGAATTGTTTCGTCGCACACACCAACAACGTAAGCACAACTCTTGGGTGGTAAAAGATCAGAACAAGTAAATGTAATGGATTATTACCTTTTACATGTGTGTTTTTTTCTTACTCTTCTATTTGGTTTATTAAAAAACTTTTGAATTATGATGTTAACAGAAGAATTTACACGCAAATTTGAAGAACAGACACAGAGTGCATCCGCACAAGGAATTCGTCCACTAAATGAGTTAGATATTTGGTGTGATGTTACTGGAACAAAGAATGGGAGGATATAAGGTCTTGGAATGGAATCTACTGTGATTAGAGGTAGGCCTTACTTTCGTGGCTCATCTTCTTCCTCAAATGGGTGGATACAAAGTCAAGAATTTGATGAACTTAGAAAGGATTTGGAAGAAGTTAAGAAAGAAAGAGATGAGCTTCGAGTCAAAATTGTAAATATTGAGAAGCTTTTTGAAGAAAACAATTCAATGATTCGAGGATTGATGGATAACATTAATCGTTAATCTATGCCACCAAGCTTTGAGGAAATTGAAGATGAGGATGAAACATAACCACCTAGCCAATCATTTGGTTCTCATTAAGGTAATTTTATTATATTATACATTTTTTATTTAAAAATTTAAATGAACTACTTTTGTCATAGTTTTATTAGTTTCCTTTATTCTCGAAAGGAATACCATGATTAAACTTTATATATGATGCCACATGATTGTTGTCACATGGTTTAAGTATACAGAACAATTAGTCTTTAGCATTAAGGTCGATATCAATCAATTATTGATTCTTTTAAAATAATAGGAACCCCAGTAAAAACTCAAGAACTTCAATGAGAAAGCTTTTAATAAAAACAATTATTGATAACAAATCTAAATGGACCAAAGTATATTATAACACTAAATATTCAAAGTAAAAAGGTACTGAATAAATAATTTGGTAATAAGTTTGCTTAAAACATCTGTTAGGAAAATAAAAAGAATTCTTGGAATTTGTAAAAGTGTAATTTTCAATATTTTTTTAATTTGTTATCACTTGGTTTTCAATAATTATTTTAATCTTTTAACTAATGCTTCTGGAATACCATTTAAAAAAATGAAATGAAAAAAAAAAAAGTGTAGGTTATGCTCTTAACTCTTCTACAATAGAAAATGGAAGGAAAAAAATGATTCATACAAAATTGAACCAAAATGGCATACCAAAACACACGCACTAAAGCCAATATAGAAAGACCATTATTTTCTTTGAAACATTAGCTTTAGATTTGGTGGCTATTTAATCAAGTTAAAATTTTTTTAATTAAGTTATATTGATTATTTTGAATTGAAAGCAACTTTTAAATGACTTCTGTTTTGGATCAAAAGTTTTATACACTTTCATATATGAATTACAAACGCGCATATCTTCCTGATATGTATCTTTATTTATTCCCCTTCAAATACAAATGCTTGAGAATATGGTGTTGAACTAAGATATTACTCTTTAGGAACTAAATGAGCTGTTGTGGTTGCATATGCATGATTGAATTAGAGTTACTTAAGAAGAATGAAAACACAAAACATGCAAGAGAGAGATGAAAGACAAGTAGATAGTGGACCTTCACAAAGCATCCTTAGGCCTTTGGCGATAGAGGAAGGGCCTATTGATTGGGACACTGATAGGAAGGCCACAAAATGATGAATACAACAAACTTATCATCTACAAGTCATATAAAACTCCTCTACAGATTCAATTAATTCATAAATACTGACAAGTAATTTTACACTTAATTAACAATTGGCACATCCACAACTATAATCCCTCTATTTTTTCCTTTAGAATTATTATTGATTCAACAAGGTTCATAAATCAGCTCATCAACAATTAACATATTTGCATTTAATCCATGTAGCTGACCTCATGTAGTGGGAAAAGGATTGTTCGTTATGTTGTAAATTGTTACTCCATAGTTCATTACTTTTTAGGCTTTAATGGAACTTTTTGTTTGGCATTGGCTTCTCTTTATCTGTTGTACAAGCCTTTGACAATAGTCATTTGGAGTTTCTTTTCATTTTTTATAGTGGAGACTGATTTGTATGTTACATTACAGGAAAGGAAGAAGTACGTGGTCCAATGAGAAAAAGAAAAAGCTACATTAGTGATTGGATTTTATTTTCAATTTTAATATGCATTAATAAATGGAATTGATGATTTGTTACAATGTAGATGCCATTGTTGTTAAGACCTTGCTTTTAAGTATGGTATCATGTTGAATTTACAGTGGTTTTTTAATATCAGTGAGAATCAATGTCCTGTAAATTCTTGTGTTGCTTATTTTTTAAGTTGTTTGTCATTTTAAGTTCCACGCTTTGATTTATTGAGGATTTTAATGTTTGCATCAAGTAGTCAGACTTTGATGATATCATGTATGGTATAAAGAAAAAGAAAAATAATTTTACTTTTCTATTTTAAATTATTTAAAAAATATGATATCACAAATTCAATTATTCAAAAGTATGATATTATCATTATTTAGAGACCAATATACTAATCATATTTTTGGTATTTATATATTTAGTCACTAAATTAGTTTTAATAAAATTTGTTACAATAAAATTAGTCACTAATTTGTTTTCAATGAAATTGATCACTAAATTGGTTACAACGAAATTGATCACTAAATTAGTTTGAATGAAATTGGTAAGTAAATTGGTTTTAATAAAATTGGTCACTAAATTGGTTTGAACAAAATTAACCACTAAATTTGTTTTTAGAATTAGCTATCAAAGTTTTAACCACTTTTTATTATTAGATTCTAAATTAGTCTCTAATTAAGATAGTGATCAATTTTATCATTTTAGAGACCAATAAATTAGTTTCTAAAAATAACTTTTTTGTAGTGAATATTTTATAAAAAACAATAAAAAATTTTAAAAAATAAAATATAAAAGTAGTTCAAATTAAGATATTTATCGTTCTAATGGAAACATTTTAAGGGGTACATTGGATACTTTGAATGAGGGAAAATTATATTAGTGGTTATCCTAATCAAATCCATTTTATAGGTAAGAAAATGGAACACACTAATAAGAGAAAACATTAAACTAGTCCGAAAAAACTTTAATAATATATTTTCATAAAGAATTTTGAGAGG
>Ga0123340_1006368_pt1 | contig 11273 bp, 8 predicted proteins | sample SirMexnodulemix_FD_89961 | JGI IMG/M metagenome (GOLD analysis project Ga0123340, IMG submission 89961) | Root nodule microbial communities of legume samples collected from Mexico - Siratro Mexico nodule mix | ecosystem: Host-associated > Plants > Roots > Nodule | place: Mexico: Nepantla... | reverse complement strand
GTTATATATTATACATAGTTGATAACTTAAATTTGGTTAACAAATATTTTATCCCCTATCATATTTTTTTTCGTTTTTCATCCTCTCATAAATTATAAAAATATATAATTTATTATAATTTATTAATTATTTTAAAATAAACATCTTTGGTATAAATTTAAAGCTTACCTGCTATATCTTGGCTCCGTGGCTGAGTAGTTCTTGCAAGTCATGTCATTATTGTCTTGCCAAGTTGCGACAAACAATGGTTAGATGCTTATATGGCTTACACAATTAAACTACTCCAATACGACAAGCATGTGTAAAAGAATGTTGTGGATTATAAGCTCCGTGATTGTCCAAGAATTTTCACAACAATTTGTGTTTATATACTTTCATGCTCTTGTCGGCTCTATGGTTTCCATTTTGGGTCATGTGTTTCAGCTTTCCTTGCTCTTTGTGATGTCCGCATCTTCTCTCTTTCCCTGTGTATTTTTTCTTCACAGGTATATATGGATAGTAAAACTAATTGATAACTGAAGTAAGAAAAAAAGAATAATTGATGTTTTATAATATATAAGGTTTTGCATACGAAATATGATTTACATGACAAAGTTTGGCGGAGGGTAATGGTATCCCACACTCTAATAGAAACATATTTTAATGTTAGAAATATTTATTTTAAACTCATTTCTAGTTTCCTTCTATGAACATAAGCTACTAGTATTTTGTTCTCGGATTTTATCTTATTCATTTATACAGATTGAACAATTAATTGTCATTATTCGTTAAAAAAAATTCGTGACAGTTATTTTTCACATAACATTTTAAAATTCTCATGAGAAACTTTGGGAGAAATTTTATAATGAAGTGTGATGTATAAAATATAAAATTATTGTAAATATAACTGTTTATCGAATTGTAACATCATCTATCTCCTTACAAAATCTTATTTTCTCATCACAAGAATATTATTAAGGAAGTATCATTTTGTGTCACTAATTTGACAGAAGATTCATGGTAAATGGCAATTGTTAATGAATATAATTGTAAATAGAGCCTCAATTTGTGAAATATGAATAATTAAAAATAATATAAATGCAATATAAGATAAAAAGAGAAGTAGAAAAGATTTATACTAGTTCACCTTATAAGTAAGGTTATGTCTAATTTCTTTAAACAAATTACTTAAGAACTTTCACTAAAACAAATTTTAACGCATTTTCAGAAATTAAGTACTCACCACTTCTTCATGTAACGAGTTTTAATGTCTCTCAAAGAAATAAGTATTCTAATCTCTCTAGGTGACGAGTTTTAACATTTTTTTATGAAACAAGTATTATAAACCCTTTCAGGTTACTCAGTCTTCTCACAATAAGAAACTCTCTCAAAAGAGAGAACAATCAAAGCTCACAAGGTATCTTTCACAATGGAATAATGTGCAATGGTTTGCTTTCAAAAGCTGATAAAATAATGAAACTCGAGAATTGAACATTATGACTCTATCATATTTACACAAAAGCTTGCTCATTCTAGTTTAATGCTTCATTGTTTTTATCCTTTATCTTCAGGTCTTTATATAACTTTTGAACGATGATTCTCCGTAGATGCGTTTAATGAATTCTTGTTTAATAGTGTACCAATGTATCATTTGATCTATTTAGTCTTGTATGATTGTCCATGTAGTATATCATCTAACATGTATTGTCTGATCAATTATGCTTCTTGTTTATGCTTTTCTTTCTTCATACACATGAGCTTATTATATCCTTTTACTTTCCTTATAGTGTTCGTTATCATAAAAAATCATATAATATTGTCTGAGGGATTATTTTGTCCAGCGACCTAATAATCTCCTCCTTTTCATGATGACAAAACTATAAGTGATTATAACATGAATATCACAATTTTATACCAAAGAGTTTTATGCATGTATCAGTGTGTGTATCAGAGTGTGTAAGCAGAATATTACATACTATAACATCAATCCAAATCAATTTTATTTAATAATATAAATTCAAACACTCATAACAAAATTCAAGAACTCAAATCAAGATAAGCAGTCCAGACTCAAATAAAAAATTGAAAACTATTATAAACTTAAAATCTCAAAACAAAACAAAAAAAAAACTCCTAAAAACTAGAAACATAGAAACTTTTCTTTCTTCTAACAAAAATGAGTGAGTATGTCATCACAGCTACAGTGGTCTAGGTTGTTATGTAGCCAAGTTTTTAAACAAAAGCTCACTCAAGGATTTGTTTAATTGCTAAGTGAAATTGAGAGAGCAAGATTATTAATTCATCTACCACACCTAGCTTCCAATTGCTGCAATGACATAAAATCATCAACTTTCTTCTTTTGAAAGTGTTCTTACATATCTAAGAGCATCTGGCCAATTTGGCACCATTCTACAAATAATGCTCTACTGATCATATCTTGAGTCTTTTTCATAATAACATCATCAATAGGGGATGCATTGCTATTATCATCCTTTTTCTAGGGAGGCGATTGTATCTTTTAGCAATAGTCGATTGTATAGCCTCTTGCCTAGCTCTTTACTTCGTAAAATTATAGTTGGCATTTTGGGCTTGTATCTCCCATCCAAAGAATGTAGAGACTTCATCAAAACTTGCTTGGTTGGCAGGGAAGGAAGCAAATGAGGGAATTTTAATTGGAGAATCAGTGCTTTCAAGAATGTATATTTTGTAAGGTTTCTATGATAGAGGGAATGTTTGAAGGATTTCTCAAACTCAAGGTTTAGTGTTGGGTCTCTAGGTTTAATCATATTTAAATAGGTGTGAGGTTTAAATATAGTTATCTAGAATGAGGGAACTTGTAACTCTAAAAAAGACATGTTTTTTAAGAAAATCAAAGACTTTATCAATTTCAATAACACACAGATATTCATAAGAATTTTTCATACGATCAAATATTCAATAATAAGAGTTCTCTCAATTTCATAAGTATCTCTTCTACCAAGGGTTTTGTGAATATATCTACAAGTTAATCCTCTATAGGAATAAACTACAGATCAATCATTTCCTTTTGTACGTAATATCTTATGATATGATATTTTATCTCTATATTGAGTGAAATATAGGATTCTTGGACAGACTAATCACAAAACTATTATCACACATTACTGGAATGTTAGTTTAGTGGACGTAGTAATCCTCAAGTTGATTATTGATCCATAGCAGTTGAGAGCAACATTGTTCAACTAATAAATATTCATCCTCTGGTACGAACAAGGAAATTGTTTCTTGTTTCTCACTCGTCTAAGAGATCAAGTTACCTCTTACAAAGTGACAACCTCCACTCGTACTCTTCCATTCCACTTTGTCCCTAGTGTAATCTACATCACTATAACCCTGCAACCTCAACTTTTCTCCAGTCTTATAGTGTAGTACAATATTAATAGTACCCTTAAGATATCCAAATATTCTTTTGACAACAGTTAGATGTACTTCTCGTGGGTCAGTTTAAACTTTAGTACACAGACACACTGAACAAGATATCTGGTGCAGTTAAGTATAGCATTGGGGTGCACATGGTCTTGGCTTTGTCTAATCCAAATTTATTTAAAAGTTCTTTTACATATTTGTCTAATCAAAATTTATTTAAAAGTTCTTTGACATATTTCGTGTGATGCACAAAAATTTGATCATTCATTTTTATTTTAAAACCTAAAAGGAATTTTAGTTAACCCATTATTCAAATTCTGTTTGCATAAGATTTTAAAAATCTTTACATAAAGTATTGTTTGTAGTCCCAAATATGATATCATCAACATGAACTTAAACTAAGATAAAATAATTTAAATGATCCATACGAAACAAAGTGGTACTTATAATTCCTCTTTTGAAATTATTTTCTAATAAAAAGATGCTCGAATGTTCATACTAAGCTCTAGGAGCTTGCTTTAAACCATACAAAGCTTTGTTAAGTTTGAAAACATGATTAGGAAAATTAGAGTTTGTAAAACTAGTGGGTTGTTTAACATACACTTCTTCTTTAATAAGTTTGTTCAAGAAAGCACTTTTAACATTCGTCTGATATAGTTTTATTCTACTAAATGCAACAAAGGATAGTAAGAGTCGAATGACATCTAATCTAGTTACTAGAGAATAAGTTTTAATGCAATCAATAACTTCCTGCTATAAGTAACCTTTAGCAACAATACTGACCTTGTTTCTTACAACCTTACCTTGTTCATCCAATTTATTTTTGAACACCCACTTGGCTCCTATAATCGCCTTTCCAAATGGTGGTTCTACAAGTGTCCAAACTTCATTTTTCTGGAATTGATTTATCTCCTTCTTCATAGCCTCAATCCAACTTTCATCTTCCAAATCTTCGTTCACACTTTTGGGTTTGATTTGTAAGAGCATAGTCATTTGATCTCTTATTTTTAATCTTGTTGAAACACCTCTGTTGGAATGTCCAATGATTTCATCTACTAGGTAGTTCTTCTTTGTATAATATCTTCCTATTGGTTCTCTATTTTCAACAACATGTTCGTCTAATACTCTGTAGCATCATCTGGTGCCTCAATTAGTCATTCCTTGATTAAAACAATATGTCTTAGGTAGAGTATCCTTTAATTTCTACATATTGAATATGGGTGTACCCTCTTGCTCTAATAATTTCTTATTATGCTTGTAATAATTAAATCTCACATGAATTGCTTCTTCAACTACTTGTAATAATTAAATCTCACATGAATTGCTTCTTCAACTACTAAAGTTGTAGACTTATAGCCTCTATAAGCTTTAGATGTTTCAAAATGTCCAAGTAAAATTCCTTTATCACTTTTGGAGTCAAACTTTCCAAGATTTTCTTTGGTATTCAAAATAAAACATTGAACACCAAATGGATGGAAGAAGGATATGTTGGGCCTTTTGTTCTTATATAATCAAATAGAGTCCTTTTAGCCAATGGTCTTATGTAAATTCTATTTTGTAAATAACATGTGTTTATTGCTTCTGCCCTAAATCGTTTAAGAGTGAAGTTTGCATTTAGCATAGTTCGAGCCATTTATTATAAAGATCTATTTTTCCTCTCAACAAAAGCATTTTGTTGTGGTATTCTTGGAGTGGAAAAGTTATGGTCTATGCCATGATTTTCACAAAATGCTAAAAAAATTTCATTTTCAAATTCACCATTGTTAATCACGTAATGGCTACAATAGACATTTTGAACTTGTTTGAAAATTTTGCATAAGAATTTTAAAGACTCGTCCTTGTGTTTCAAGAAATTTATCCATGTCCATATAGTAAAATCATCAACAATGACTAGACCATATCTTTTGCCTCCAATAGATTTAGTTTCGATAGGTCCAAAAAGATCTAGATGTATCAATTCAAGGGGTCTTTGAGTGGAAATGTCATGTTTTCTCTTAATTGAGCTCTTGACTTGCTTCCTCTTGACACATGCCTTCCAAAACTGATTGTCATTGAATGACATGACTGCAAACCTCTCACGAGGTTGTTTCTAGAATTTTAAGATTAATCTCAAACTCGCATGGCACAGTTCCTGTGTCACAGCCAGTGATCTTTCTTTTCAAACATGAGACAAGAGACTCTTTGATTTGATAGTTCATCCATATCAATTTTATAAAGGTTTTCTTGTCTATTGGAAGCAAACATTTTGGTTCCATCATGTTGATAGACCGTGTATTTGTCTTTATAAAACATAACATTATTTCCACTTCCACAAAATTGACTTATGCTTAGTAGGTTGTGTTTAAGACCATCAACAAGTAATATATTATTAATATACATCGAAGGTCTTAGACTTACCTGACCACCACCAATCACCTACCCGTATTGGTTTCCTCTGAATACGACTTTTCCTCCCTTCTAGAGTTACAAGTTTTGGAATATACACTAGTAGAAAAATACTCTTTAACATCATTGTATAAAGACGGTTAAAACCGAAAACGACGTTGTCAAAAACGCGGTGGCATTTTTGTAAATAAATGAACATTCATAACGTCGGTTGGAGTAAAATTGATGTTGCGATATCTACACCACATCGGTTAACAAAAAAATCTGTCTTAGAAAAGACAGTAAAAATAAAAATTCAAAATTTTAAAAATTTAATTTGGCAGTTAAGTCACCACGTCGGTTATAAGCTCCTAACCGACGTGGTGTATACCAACATGACATCGATTTTGGGAGTCCAACCGACATCATGCTCCCTCTGATAATTTGGTAAAAAAATTGGGTAAATTAGAATTCAGCACAATGTCGGTTAGGAGCTCAGAATCGACGTTGTGCTCCATCTGAATTTGAATTTGGGGGTTTTAGTAGGGTGCATCACGTCGGTTAGGAGCTTATAACTAACGTGATTATGTCTGTTTTAACCCACATCACGCGTTCTCACTTTCACTTTTCTTTTCCCTCTGTTGCGTGCACATTCTGTATTCATTGTTCTGACGTCTTCTTGTTGCGTTTTAAGCTCTTTAGGTTCTCCATTCAACTCCATTTCACTCTTAGTCCCTCATTTACGTTGAGAGTTTCGTTTGAACAGTGTCATTTTCGTTTGAAGCTCCATTCGGGGTATCCTTTGTTTCAAGTTTTTAATTGTTCGTTTCTCCTCCATGTTCATTTGCTTTCACTGATTGTGGTATTTTATTGACTTTTTGTTTGCGTTTTGTGGTTTTGGTAGTGTTCGTTTGGCCCCATTTGTGTCCGTTAGTCTTCTCGGTGTTTGGCGTCACCACTGCTCTACGCTCTACAAGAGGTATGATTTTATACCTAGTAGAGAACATGATTCAGGGTTCGAGATGCTCCATCTTGGGTTTCTTCTACGTTCGTTTGGTGTGTGCAAGCTTCTTGGTGGTATCGATTGAATGCTTGATTCGACACCCCTTGTCTCTTCTCTTTGCAAGAGGTTAGCAATTTTGTAAAATTCATTAAAAATAGTTAGAAATTTATTTTTGACCCAATTTTTTATCAGCATCTTGATTTAGTATATATTTGATGATAGAGTTCTTACATCGTATATGTTTATCATAGATTTAGGGTTTCAAAAATTTAGGGCGAAAAAACTTCAAACAGTCATAACTTTTTATAGAGAGCTCGAATTGAGACGCTCCAAAAATAAAAGTTGGTCGAAATAGGATAACGAAGCCGCTAGCCAACAGCCAAAGGCGGTTGGGCCTCCGAAAATTCCAAAATTCCATCGTTTAGGGTTTCTTTTTTCTTTTCTTATTTTCTATTCATTTTTTTATATCTGAGCCTTTGATTTCACATATCTATACTTGCTGAAAAATTCTAAAATTTTTCTGGTGTTTTTTGTATTGATTAGAGATTTATAAACCCATAATTTTTTTGTTTTTTTAAAAATGACTTATTCATGTCGGTTGCAACTTAAAATCGACATGAAAAATTATCACCACGTCAGTTTTAGCCAAACAACCGATGTGGTGTTGTCTCTAGAGCACTCCTCTAGACCATTTTAGAATGAATTCATGACGTCGGTGCCTGGTTTAAACCGACGTGGAGGCTAAAAATATGACATCAGTTTGGTATTCGACGTGGTGTTTAAAAACATTCAATATCACCTTGGTCGACGTTGATTTTGAAACTGACGTTAAGAGACTCGCAGAACCGACTTTGAAGATCATTTTTCTACTAATGATATACCTTTATCCTGTCATGTGTCATAAGTAGACAGTATCCAAATAGCATGACATGATAAGGGGATTATTTTATTCTTAGATACTCACATTTTCTTGGATTTATCTTTTATTAACTTTTTTGTGATTCTCCTTGAAAGACTCCACCAAACGATGCAAATAACTTGCATGTTATGCTCTAAATCTCTAAATCTATCATGTCCTACCCCAATTTTATAATATAATTTTTTAGAACTTCTAACTTGGAATCTAAAGATTTACCACAAATGTTAGATTGAGACGAATTTTTCTTAAAGCTAAATTTTTTTGTTTGGAACAAGCAGCTGGTTGAACTGCTTCAATTCAGTGCATTTGATCTATTTGATTCGGTGGAGCTTATAATTGAATTAATTCAGAGTGAGTAAATTTGATTGAAAACATTTTTCAAACAGATGGTGGGCAAGGTGCTTTGCTTAAATTATAAAGACTATTTTCGGTGCAGTTTATTCATTGAACAAACAGTAAAATCAAAAGCAGCAGAGGATATTAATTACAAGTGAAACCTCAGAACTCAACCTGAATCTATTGTTCATATATTTGATCAAGTAGTTGTAATTGGAGAGTTATGGTTTCTATATTCGGTGCAGAATTTAAAAAAAAAAAAAGAAGACGGGAGAATAAAAGTTGAATTGCCAGTGACGCTTTCAATTGTTGTGATTTTTGAATTGACTTGCGGTGCGACTGAAATATGTCTGGTGACATACGCGAATAAAGGAGTCTAAAAGGTGCTGGAACTTTTTTTTAGTTCATTAGAGAGAATTTTCATGTGGGACCCACAGCTTTGAAGTTTCTTCAATTTGGATTCAAGTGGAAAGAAGTGTGGAAGTGAAACAAGGCGGCGGTTTTAAGAAGCCATCATCCATTGTTGAATCAAGTAAAGGAAATCACTGCACACCAAAGCAATTTTCTTAGAACCATTTTGAATAACTATGCATATGTGCAATTCAAAAATTACCTTTACCCTTTTCACATAATTAGGTTATGCTTAAGAGATTGTACTGTAGACTTTTTTGAATAACTATGCATATGTGCAATTCAAAAATTACCTTTACCCTTTTCACATAATTAGGTTATGCTTAAGAGATTGTACTGTAGACTTTTAGCTAGCAAAATATCTTTCATCTTTATTAAAATTGAATCAGTTGTACAATTTCTTTTTGCAGCAAGAATATGGTTCGGGTTGTTGTCACTATAAATAATAAATCCATTTTTCCTTTCTTTTAAATTTGGTGAACTTTATTCTATCTGAAGTGATATGCTTTGAATATCCATTGTCGAGGTATTACAATGAGTTAATTTTAATGATTGAGTTTCAGCTTACCTTTTGTCACATTTCTTCTTATAATTGTATTTGTTAGAAGTCATTTGTTTCTAAGAGGATTTTTTTTTTTTTTTTTTTTTTTTTTTTTTTTTTTTTTTTTATTTTTTTTTTTTTTTTTTTTTTTTTTTTTTTTTTTATTTTTAATTTTTATATTTTTTTTTTTTAAAAATTTTTTGTTTTTAAAAAGATTTTTTTTTTTTTTTATATATATCTCTTCCAATGTCATCTACATATCTTTTAACATTTTTATAAGAATGATTGTCATACAACAAAAATATCCATATGTTTTACCTTTATTTCAGCTTATGCTTTTTTTCGAGAAAAAAAAAATTAGAGCTTGCTCAACCTATACATTGTTAGTCACAATAAAATTCCAATCCTTACAACTAATAGATTCTATAAATAATTTCATTATACTTTTTCAATAAGAAAAGTTTTATCCACAAAATAAGGGTATCCTTTTTCAGCCTCCTAAAAAAAAATTAAAAAAGTCATTTGATGAAAAAATAAAATTCAGGATCTTTCTTTTCAACATCTCTCAAAATCTAGTTTTGAAATTATTATGAAATAATAGATGGCTTGTTTAAATCAAAAGGAGGGTGAATTGATTTTCAAATCCTTTTTCATAAACATCTACTCTTCTTAGAAGGTCTTTTTAAAGCTCTTTTAAGACTAAAAACCTGACAATTATATTGAATCAAACATTAATGAGTTGTAGCATAATTAAAAGAAGATAATTAAAAAAAAATTACACAAATAAGTATGAGAAAATGCTTAAAAAACTCATATTATAATACTTTTGATCGTAAATGTGTTATTTGAAAATATTGAATTTATTTATAGAGTTTTGAAAATACTGATTTAAAAATGGTTACTAACACTTTATTATTCTTCTTCTGAAGATTAGTTATAACATTTTTAGTTTAATTGATTAAGACACATTCTAATAGATTATACTATTGAGACCAAGTTTCACAACTTTTTGTTTAATCAATTAAATAGCATATAATTGATTATCTTATTTTAAACTTCATTAGGAACAATTTATTTGATCAATACAAAATATAATCAATTAATATGTTTTTAAAACCTTTTAAAAATATTTTTCTCTTTCAAAATCATTTTAACTCATTTTAGAATGGTTGTATTTTGACCTTGTGAATACCTTTGCGTGAAATACTCAAACAACAATTACAATGAAAGCAAAACATTTTAAATCATCTATAACATTTTCATCTTCAATCTTCATCACCAGAACATCAGAACATCTTCACTTGAAGCTTAAGGCTCTTTTCAATACCAGTAGTCAGTTCTATTTTTAATATTTGTGATCTACCTCCTTTTTCAGTGGTTGTTGATTATGAAGATGATTTAGATATGATGACAAATCCTTTTCAAAATGAAGGGTCTAATAGATGACCATATGAGAGAACATATTTGGTCTTTGAGAAGGTCCATGGTTAGGAAAATTGAATAAAAAGACGCCTTAAAGACAAATTGTATATATTTACTTTTATCTTTAAATTTTGTAGAAATATAGTAGACTTCTTGTACCTACCCGACTTTGAATTCAGGGTTACCCAAATTTGCTCTGGGTTGGCTTAGCCACCCAGTCACCGTTGTCCACCCTTACATTGTACAATATCAATTCTTGATTCTAGAGGGCTTTATGTCATGATGGGTAGTTATTCTCTTTTAAGGGTCTTTAATGACAAATGTCTATAAGGGTAATGGCAAGACACATGAAGTATCACCAATCCTTCTACACTTTCACTCATACTTCTTCTAAAAAAAACACTTTATACACTCTTAATGACTTGAGGGTCGGAGAGTCTTCTGCAGGTGGTCTCCCATTCGATTCTGGATCACGGACCCGATCACCAACTCTTCCAGTGAGAACCTCTCCGTCTGGGTCAGGTAAGAACACTTCTTTTAAGCTTTAATTATGTTAAGGCCTCAATAGTTTGTACTTCATATAGGATAGCCTGCCAGCAGGCCATTTATAAACAAAGTTAAAGTTTTGATAATAAAAAACACTATAATTGATTCATAAGTTTAAATATATTTATGATCTTACTAACAAATGTTTCATACAGATATTAATTCTAAAGTTTTAGTAGACAAGTTAGCATCTATAAGCTATATTGTGATAAATAATTTATCATAGTTTATCGATTTTTTTATTATTATTTGTCTTATTTTATTTATTTATTATTAATTATATAATTAGTAAATGAATATATTTTTTAGATTAACTAATTTATCAATTAAAAAAAATATTTTAATAC